>Ga0114953_1000215_pt1 | contig 41616 bp, 40 predicted proteins | sample SidtaG_FD_87298 | JGI IMG/M metagenome (GOLD analysis project Ga0114953, IMG submission 87298) | Marine algal microbial communities from Sidmouth, United Kingdom - Sidmouth_Male2 metaG | ecosystem: Host-associated > Algae > Red algae > Unclassified | place: Sidmouth, United Kingdom | collected...
ACCCAACAATATTTAAAAACAGCATTATGCAAAAACCATTAGAACTGATAACAGGAAAACTTACCGCTTGGTATGAAACTTTACTTGCTAACTTACCCAATCTTGTTTTGGGAATTGGTGTATTCTTATTGACTATATGGTTATCACAAGTCGTAAAGAAGTTCATTAATAAAAAACTGGCGGATAAAATTGAGAAGGATAGTATGCGGAGTTTAACCGCTAACATTTCTTCTTTCGCAGTCGTTCTCCTTGGGCTGGTATTGACATTAAGTACCATGAATTTAGACACAGCTATTGAGTCGATATTGGCCGGTGCGGGTGTTGCAGGTTTAGCGGTCGGCTTAGCTTTGAAGGGAGCTTTATCCAATTTATTCTCCGGTGTAGTATTATCTGTGCAAGACATTATTAACGTAGGCGATTGGATAGAAACAAATGGATTTTCGGGGACCGTTGAGAAAATTACTCTCCGGAATACCTTTGTAAGAGAGAAAGACAACAACATGGTAATCATACCAAATAGTACAGTACTTTCCAATCCGTTTAAAAACTACGGAATTACTCCAAGTAACAAACTGATTATTTCTTGTGGAGTGCATTACGATACAGATTTGCGTTACGTAAAAAAAGTTTTGCTTCGTATGATTGAAGATAACTTCCCGCCGCCTTCAGAAGATAAACAACCACAAATTTTCTTCAATAACTTTGGAGGAAGCTCAATTGATTTTGAAATGCGATTCTGGTTTGACCCAAATGTGCAAGCGTCGCGGATGGAGGCTAAAAGTGATGCTATCATACTAATTCAAGAATACTTTGCAGAGGCTGAAATTAATATCCCTTATCCAATCCGTACACTACTACATGAAAAGCAGGAAGAAAATCCGGAATCATAAATGTTGGGGATAATAGAAAAGATGAGCGGATTATAAATTTAAATCAATCCACTTACTAGAAAAAAGCTGTCCAAATTGGACAGCTTTTTCGTTTCATAAATATAGGGTTTGATTAAAAATGTAAGTTAACGCGTATGGAACCCGTTGGACCAAACAATGAGTTTGAATTATCAGTATCCAATATCAGACCGTTGCTGCTACCACTTTCTATCGTTTGCTGACCATATTCATTCAAACCAGCATCAATAGATTCTAAAGAAATCTCTCCACCACGAGTAGATTCATATCCAAGGCCCCAACCAAATTCTCCCCCAATCGAAATTTTAGGGAAGATAAAATATTCAGCACCAATAAAACCACGCAAACCGAATTGCGTCGTGCGCCCTAAATCTCTTTCTGTAATACGAGCTGGATTACCATAAGAATCAACATCAACATTATTGGCGCCTGCAAACTCATCGGCTCCATTGATACCAACCGGCTTATTGGAGCTAACACTTAAAGCATTCCCATAAGAAAATTCTTGGCGACTGCCGCTAGTCCAAAAACCAACTTCTCCACCGTAGAAACCTTGCAATCTAGTATTCCCTCTTCTTTTTTCAACCCCTACACTCAAACCTATATTTGAACCGCGAGCAGAAAACTCATTTTCTACCATTGGAGGTAAATTAGGAAAAACTGTTGTTCCCGAAGCGCTGCGGTCAGAAACCATATTCGTTTGGTCGTTTGACAAAACTCCAATACGCAAGGAAGCACGCAATGCTAAATCTGATTCAAGAAAATATTTACCTGTAATCATTTGATTGTTCAAAAGGTAATTAAAACTTGGGCTATTCGCTGTACCGTTTCCTTGTCCTTGACCTACTAAACCTTTGAGGTAAGAGAAAAACGGATTGGCATTAATCCCTATAGACCAATCTTCTGCTTGAGGTAGAACACGCTCACCATTTTTTGATCTTATATTTTGTCCATAAACACTAGCCACTAAAATGGTAGCCACAAATAACATAATAACTCTTTTCATAAATTTTATCGTTTAAGACTTCAAAAGTAATTTTAACCACCTTATTCAACAACCTATCCGAGCATTATATTTTAAACAAATGGAACCAGCAGTTTACACAATTGTGTAAAGTAGCAATAAAATACATGATAAATAATAATATGTATCTTTTTTTATACTGATTATCAATGATTTAAAACATATACAAAAAAAATTATAATTAATTCTGTTGGTTGATACCAAAGAAAAAAACTACATTTGCGCTCCCGAAAAAAGGGAAGATAAAACAATCTAAAAAATGAGACACTTAAGTTATAAAACAAAATTTGCCAAAAAGGAAACGCATCAGGCAGATTGGCACATCGTAGATGTAGCTGGAATTACTGTGGGTAGAGCTTGTAGCAAAATTGCTAGCGTACTTCGCGGAAAACATAAACCCACCTACACTCCTCACATGGATGCTGGTGACTACGTAATCGTAATCAACGCCGATAAAGTAACCTTTAGCGGAAACAAATGGGAGGACAAAAAGTATATTACTTATTCTGGTTATCCAGGAGGTCAGAAAAGTAGAAGCGCAAAAGAAATGCTTGAAAAAGCTCCTGAGCGTATCGTAGAAAAAGCCGTAAAAGGAATGCTACCTAAAAACAAATTGGGTCGTAGAATGTACAAAAAACTTTTTGTATACACTGGCACGGAGCACCCGCACACTGCACAAAAACCAAATGAACTTAAAGTAGGTAAAGAATAATTTTTTTACTGATAAAATAAAAAATCCAACATGGAAAAAGCAATAAACACAATAGGCAGAAGAAAAGCCTCCGTAGCACGTATTTATCTTTCAAAAGGAAAAGGATCCGTGACCATTAATGGTAAGGACTACAAAACTTATTTCTCATTAGAGTATTTACAAAACCAAGTAGACTCTCCGTTCGTAGTAACCGAGACTGCTGGTCAATTTGACATTACGGTAAACGCAACTGGCGGTGGAATCAAAGGTCAAGCCGAAGCCATCAAAATGGGTATTGCCCGGGCTTTGTGCGAAGTGGATGAGAACCTTCGTCCGGCGCTTAAAAAAGCAGGAATGCTTCGTAGAGATGCCAGAGTTGTAGAAAGAAAGAAATTTGGTTTGAAGAAAGCTCGTAAGAGTTTCCAATTCTCAAAGCGTTAATCCATTTAATTTATTAAATAAAAAGAACAACATTATATTATGTCAACAAATACATTACAACAACAACTTTTGGAGGCGGGCGTTCACTTTGGTCACTTACGTAAAAAGTGGAACCCTAAAATGCTTCCCTATATATTTTCTGAAAAGAAAGGAATTCATATCATTGATTTGAATAAAACAGTAGTCGGCTTAGAAGAAGCAGCGGCGGCAATGAAACAAATTGCAAAGAGCGGTAAAAAAATCCTTTTTGTAGCTACCAAAAAGCAAGCGAAAGAAATCGTGATGGAATGCGCACAAAAAGTGAACATGCCTTACGTAACCGAGCGTTGGTTAGGTGGTATGCTTACGAACTTCCAAACGATTCGTAAAAGTGTAAAAAAAATGCACAGCATTGAAAAAATGCTGGAAGACGGCAGCATTAGCATTAATAAGAAAGAGCGTTTGACACTTACTCGTGATAAAATTAAAATGGAAAAAGTACTAGGTGGAATTGCTAATATGAATCGTACACCTCAGGCAGTATTCATAGTAGATATTTCTTTCGAAGAAATCGCTTTGGCCGAATCTCGAAAGTTAGACTTAACTACTTTCGGTATGGTGGACACAAATAGTGATCCAAACAAAGTTGACTTTGCTATTCCTTCTAATGATGACGCTACAAAGAGCATAGCTATCATAGCTAACTATCTAACAGCCGCTATCGTTGAAGGTTTAAAAGAGCGCGAAGCAGATAAAGACAAAGAAGAAGCACAAGAAAAAGCAGCGAAAGCAGCTACCAAAACTGAAACGAAAGTACAAGCACCAACTGAAGCTGTTGATAACAAAGCGGTGAAAGTGGAAGTTAGTAAGGAAGCAACCACAACTGAAGCACCCTTGACTTCCGAAGCGCAGGGTATAAAAGCCCAAGAAGCGCAAGAAGCAAAACCAGAGCCAGAAGTAGTGGAGCGACCAGCAGACGATTTTAAAAAAATAGAAGGAATTGGACCAAAAATTAATCAAATTATGATTGACGGAGGGGTTACTACCTACGCCGCTATGGCCTATGCAAAACCAGAGCAACTTAAGGACATTTTGGCCGCAGCAGGTAATCGTTATAAAATGCACGATCCTACAACTTGGCCGCAGCAAGCAAAGCTAGCTGAAGAAGGAAAATGGGATGAGCTAAAGACACTACAAGACGAATTGAACGGTGGTAAAAAAGCATAAAAAATCAGACAAAATAATTAATTTATAAAACACTAAAAAAAGAAGCGAGTCAACCAAACTATGTTCTCTCGCTTCGCTTTGAAATAAAATGAGCACAATAACAGCACAGGATATTAATAAATTAAGAAAGCACACGGGACAAGGTATGTTAGACTGCCGTGCCGCTTTACAAGAAACAAATGGAAACTTTGATGAAGCAGTAGATTTCTTGCGTAAAAAAGGAGCTAAAGTAGCTGCTAAGCGCAGCGATCGTGATGCCAACGAAGGTATTGTTTTAGCCAAAACAAACGATGCAAACAAAGTGGGTATTTCATTGAACGTTACTTCGGAGACTGACTTCGTTGCAAAAAATGATGACTTTATAGCTTTTGGAAATCAGCTAATTGACATTGCAGTAGCTAATGATTGCAAGTCGTTGGACGAATTAAAAAGTGCAGACTTTGAAGGAATTCCTGTATCAGAAAAAATATTAGAGCAAGTGGGTAAAATTGGTGAGAAAATCGACGTGACCTCCTTTGAGCGTGTAGAAGCTGATTACGTAGCGGCCTACAATCACGGCGGAAACCGAGTGGCGGTGCTCGTAGGAATGACACAAGAAGAAGCTGAAGCAGGGAAAGATGTTGCTATGCAAATTGCCGCAATGAACCCAGTAGCTTTGAATCGTGATTCGGTAAGCCCAGAGCAAATCAAACGTGAGAAAAAAGTAATCATGGAATCAATGAAAGCCGACCCGAAAATGGAAGGAAAGCCTGAGCAAATGTTGACAAAAATTGCTGAGGGTAAATTAGGCGCCTTCTTTAAAGAAAATACATTGATGGCTCAGCCATTTGTAAAAGACGGTAGCAAAACTGTGGAGCAATTCTTAAAAGAAACAAATGCTGATTTGAACCTTACAGAATACAAGCGTTTAGCTGTAGGATAGTTTATTGTTAGGCCATATTTTTAAAACCCCTCTTTGTAATGAAGAGGGGTTTGCTTATTAATAAGCTATAAACTAACTCTCATCGCATTAGCTAAGTCTCATGCCATGAAATAAATTAGCAAACATGAACCTTTCAGTTACTCTAAAAAGCTAGATATTCCATTCAAATGCAGCAATTGAAACTAATTGGACTAAAATAACAATTTTATTAAATTTTTTTTTTAGGAATTTACTAACCAATAAGCATATTTATACGTCTAGTATAATGAAGCAAGAATAGATCTCTTCATAATAGGAAAAGAAAACCCCTACGCATGCGTAGGGGTTTTCTGATTGAAAGGCGCAAACTAGTTCTAGTCTCTTCTGAAGTTCAGGGCCCACCCATAGCAATTTGAATCATTTTCTATCAAGTACTCGCTACTATCATCTTATATTTGTCAACAAAATTTGGAAATGGTGCCTAAATACAAGCGAGTATTACTAAAGCTTTCAGGAGAGAGCCTATTGGGAAAAAATAACTATGGTCTTGACCCCGAAATCTTATCACAATTTGCCGATGATATTAAAGCCGTCACAGAGGTAGGTGTACAGGTTGCACTTGTGATTGGCGGTGGAAACATTTATCGGGGTATGAATGAGAGTGAGACAGGCATTGAGCGTGCACATGGCGATTATATGGGTATGCTAGCCACGGTTATCAATGGTATGGCTCTACAAAGTATGCTTGAAAAAAAGGGAGTGTATACCCGGCTGCAAAGTGCGCTTAAAATGGATCAAGTTGCCGAAACCTATATTCGCCGTCGTGCGATTCGTCATCTAGAAAAAGGACGCGTTGTGATATTTGGTGCGGGTACAGGAAACCCTTATTTCACTACTGACACAGCCGGATCACTTCGAGCAATTGAAATCAACGCTGATATTATTTTGAAAGGGACCCGAGTGGATGGCATTTATGACAGCGACCCGGAAAAAAATCCAGAGGCGGTAAAGTATGAGTCCATTAGCTACGACGAAGCCTTGTCTAAAGACTTAAAAATTATGGACAAAACAGCTTTTACCCTTTGTCAAGAAAATAAAATGCCTATTTGCGTGTTTAATATGAATGAGCCAGGCAACCTGATGAAAGTGATCACTGACAGTGATGATCAAGGTACCCTAGTTACTGCTTAATTATTTTTTCTATAAAACGACCACCAGCATTATCCACTTCTAAAAAATAAATACCGTCCGCTAGCTTTGACAAATCTATTTTTTGGAAAGCTTTAGAATTTTTAATTGATAACAACTTAGCACCCTGCATATCTCGCAGTACGAAACGAGTTGTTTTTGCCGACCGATTCTCAATCGTCAACCTATCCGATGTTGGGTTCGGAAATAATTTAATTTGATTTTCCAAATCTATATCACTTGTACCAACGGAAATCAATGTGGGATCAATACTGATAGTGCTATCCTGATTCAACAACCAATTGTTAGGATCAATCTCTAAGCCATTGACCAACCTTCCCAAAGGAATTTTATAAGTATCATTATTAGTTGAAATATCAATTCGAATTACAGTATCGCCACCTAAAACACTCTGGCATTTAATCTCAAGCGGTGTAATAAATGTAGGCGTTGAGGAGGACACAGCATGCTCCACTCTAAGATATAAAAAATTAACATCAGAAAAGTAAGAGGCACTGTAAATTGGATACCCTTCGCCGTAAATCCACTGATTAAAAAATGAAGTCAAATTTTTACCTGACGTTATTTCAATAGAAGTTTTAAAATCATCAATACTTGCATTACTGTAGGCATACTGAGAAAGGAAATTTTTAAGCCCCACGAAAAACACACTATCGCCAAGTTCAAACCGCAGACTATGAATCACAGCATTACCCTTATCATAACTAAGGCGACCACTGAAAATTCTATTCACATTATTGGTATCCGTAAAAAATATACTCCCGCCCGCTTGGTCCATCACATCATCATGTACATCTTGCATCAAAGATCGTGCTGAATTCAGTCCTCTAAAATGTTCGGTAGCCATGTAGGCTCCGTAAGAGGCAAAGCCCTCATTTATAAAAATATCGCTCCACGTAGAGCAGGTCACATAGTCACCAAACCACTGGTGCATTAGTTCATGAGCTACCAAACCAAAATTAAAAAATCCCATACTACTCATAGTTTGATGCTCCATTCCTCCTGAAAAAGGCGCCATGGCATGACCATATTTTTCATTAGAAAAAGGGTACAGACCTAATTTATCCGAGAAATATTCAAGCATAAGTGCTGTCGTATCAATCGTTGATTTAAAAAACGGCAGGCAGTTTGGATTATCATATACATAATTCACAATCGGGATTGAATCATTGGGCAAAGAAGCTGGACGCGCCCAAGTTGTATAGTCAACATATTTGGCCACTGCTATCGATACTAAATAATAATCCGTTATATAATTTGATTTCCAACGATAGCGGACTTTACTATTAGGCAAGCTATCGATCCCTTGTAGAAGTCCATTACTTCCCACTCTATTTTGATTATCCGTAGTTACATATACCTGTACGCTGTCAGCTTTATCCTGTAAAAATTGTTTACATGGAAACCATTCTCGCGCACTAAAAGGTTCGCTCAAACTCCATGTCACACTATTACTCCACGTGGGCGAGGTATCTGTGCTAAATCCATTTCCAATCGCACTGCCGCCCACTACCGATGCATCGCCATGATAATAGATTTTAAATTTTACATTGCTATTCACAGGAATGGTTCCTAGAGGTGAGGCATATACGATATGTGAATTTATTGTATGAAAAAAGGGTATTGAATTCGAAAGGTACAAAATACTATCAATGGTCAAATTGCTATTGAGCTCAAAACAAAAAGTATCCAAAGCCGTTTGAGTGCTAGCCCCAATCGTTACGTTGCCAGATAATACAGTACTGTTCCGCTCTATAGCTAGATCTAAAAAGTACCAATTAACGTCATATTGCGCTAGTAAGGCGTTGTCTTGAAGCCCAGCTCGTGTCCTTTTTTTAATTCGTTCAAACGCACTTGTTTTTGCTTCAACGCAAGTATGCTTTTGCTGAGCAAAAGCAGTAAACACTGGGCTTAAAGCCATAAGGAGAAGAAAACATTTGCGCATTGGCTAAAAATAACTCAAAAACCCTTAGCAATGCTTTGCTATACCATTCGTGTGATTTTTCTTTACATTTGCTTGACGAACGCGCTAGCCAAAGAAGAATAAAGAGATTATGTCATCATCAACCTGGTTTAAACGAATCAAACAGGGAATTCTTACCTCTACAAAAGAGAAGAAAAATATCCCTGACGGAATTTGGAACAAATGTCCTGAGTGTAAAAACACATCTACTAAGGAAGAAATAATAGAAAACATGTGGCTCTGCGGCAAGTGTGACTATCATTTTAGAATTGATTCGCCCGAGTATTTTGAAATTTTGTATGACGACAACAATTTTGAACTCTTGTTTGAAAACATTGTTTCAAAAGATCAGCTAAAATTTCAAGATTTAAAACCGTACAAAGACCGATTGGTAGCTGCTAAAAAGAAATCAGGTTTTAATGACGCCATCTCCGTTGGTGTTGGGAAAGTGAACGGTAAAAAACTAGTAACTGCTTGCATGAACTTCGCTTTTATTGGTGGAAGTATGGGAAGCGTTGTGGGTGAAAAAATTAGTCGTGGTATTGATTATGCTATCAAACATAAACTGCCCTTTATGATTATTTCAAAAAGTGGCGGTGCGCGAATGATGGAAAGTGCCTTCTCGCTTATGCAAATGGCCAAAACTTCTGCGAAGCTGACGCTATTAGCGAAAGCCAAACTACCTTTTATCTCTTTCCTTACTGATCCTACTACGGGTGGCGTAACAGCAAGCTATGCTATGTTGGGTGATGTAAATATTGCTGAGCCTAAAGCCTTAATTGGTTTTGCCGGACCCCGAATTATTAAGGATACAGTAAAAAAGGATTTACCTGAAGGTTTTCAACGCTCTGAGTTTTTATTGGAACACGGCTTCTTAGATTTCATTGTGGACCGTAAAGAGCTTAAGGAAAAGATCTCTGATTTGATGGGGTATTTTAGCAAATAAGTATCTACTCCTCTTTTTCTTTCGTATAAAAGTATTTTGCCTTTTTGGTAAAATCTCTTAGTATAAAATTATAGCTAATATCCCAACGCCATTGATTCCCAAAAGAATTTTGAAAAGTTTTAATATAAGATTGTTTGTCATTAAAGGTATAGGTAGTCTCTTGACGACTCAAAATCGTTCGCCCATAATCCCGAGAAACACCTAGGCTTGCAGCTGAACCTGACCGTCTATTCGTAAGTGCATTTACTCTTAGGGCTGTGCTAAACATAAATCCTGCTGTATTTTGCACAATAACATTCGATACGACCGATGAGATGGTATCACTTCCCATCATGCTATAAGCGGCCACAGAGCTTATCTGACCCGGCCCACCAGACAGAGAATTATCAACTATCCAAGCTCCCACTTGACCCGAAAAAGAAATTCCATTTAAAAAATTTACTTGCTTCATAAATGGTAAAGTGGTATAGGTATATTCTAATCCGTACTTATTAATATCTGTAGACGAAGAAACGGAAGTGTATAGCTCGTCTTGATAATAGCCATTCATTCTTTTAAAATCTAATCCTCCTTTTTTACCCATACCTATTCTATGATTTGCGTTTATCGAATACTCTATCATTAGATCTAGCTGAGTATTCTGAAAGAGGTCCGAGTATTTCCGCCGAGGAAGATTAATAGGAGACTTCTCAGAATTTACTCCTATTTCTGAAATTTTGACATCCGCACTACTAGCCACCATATAATCATTATGTGTACCGCGTCCATAACCCAGTCCAAGCCGGAGACCTAATTGCTGAGCTTCCGCGTTGATAGCTAGCACTGTCAAAATAAAAATAACGATTCTTCTTTTCATATAACATTAGATGCCCTAGTGGCAAATAAGTCACCGATTTGAAAATTAATAGTTAGCTAATTGAAAACTGCAAGAGCCAAAAATATAAGGCAACTAAAGATTACTGGCTATCCAATCGGCATAGATTAACTTTTTACGACCGTAGGGAGTAGTAAACTCACTATCTTGACCCATAACATTTTTTCTAAAAGAATTGAAATACGATTCCAAAAGCCCTATGCTTTTGACTTTAAAAATAGTGCGTCTTAGCATACTTTTTCATGATTTTTAAAATTCGTAACTTCGCCTACCTAATGAAAAAATCTGCACCTAATGCACCTACTATCGTGAATCGCTCTGCGAAATTTCACTTCGCCATAGAGTCTACTTTCACGGCGGGCATGGTGCTGCGGGGTACGGAGGTAAAATCGTTGCGCGAAGGCAAGGCTAGTTTTAATGATACGTTTTGTATTTTTCATGGCAATGAACTGTTTATTCGTAATCTTTATATAGCAGAATATGTAATGGGGACGAATAATAATCATGACCCGGTTCGAGAACGGAAGCTATTACTCAACCGTCAAGAGCTGAATAAGATTCTAAACAAGAAAAAAGAAAAAGGGTATACCATTGTTCCGCTTCAGATATTTTTTAGCGAAAACGGACAAGTAAAAATTGACATCGCTTTGGCTAAAGGTAAAAAAACATACGACAAACGGGAAAGTATCAAACGTAAAGATCAAGAGAGAGATCTAAAACGTAACCTAAGAATTTAAACTATTGGACATAAAAAAGCTCCCAACAAAATTGAGAGCTTTAGGAGTAGGTTATTCCGAGTTACTTTACTTAGAATGGTAGATCACTATCATCGGATTTCGAAGCGATTGGTGCATCCGTTTTTGGTGCTGGGGCTGTTTGAGCAGGAGCCGCTTGCTGAGACGGAGCTACTGGTGCTGCACTGGCAGATTCAAGACGCCAACATTCTAAGTTTGTTATGTAGCCTGTAGATCCGTCCTTTTTTGAGGTGTATTTAGAACCACGAAGATTAAAATGTACTTTAATCATATCTCCTTCGTTCATAGCCTCAATCAAGCCTACTCTATCCTGAGTCAATTGAAATTTAAGATAATCGTGATATACATTGCCACTAATTTCTTTAGGACATTCTATTACGAATTCTCTTTTTTTAAACTTTTCCGTGATTTGTTGAACATCGTATTTTTCAATCAATTTTCCGCTTACATCAAAACTTGCCATAATATTTTTTACTTTTAGAGCCTCGAAATTAAATGTTTTTAAGAAGTCGTCATAAAATTACCTGCCTAGGTTTTCTACATCTAATGCTCATTTTATCCATAGGATGCAAAACGAGCTATACACCAGTAAAGTCTCAATTTGAGAATATCAAGGTGAGTGCCGGTAAGGATTCGGTGGCCCCTTTACTTACCGAGCGCTTCCTGACGCCCTATCGGAACAAATTGAAAGATTCTTTTTCTACTGTACTAGCTACCGCAACTGATGATTTGGTTAAAAGAAGGCCTGGGGGAAGTTTGGGTAATTTGGTTACTAAAGCAATGTGGTCCTTTATTAAAAAAAATACACCTGGAACTGGCCAAGCACCACTTTCAAATTTTGTTGTTATGAATTTTGGAGGAATCCGATTAAAAGAAATTCCAAAAGGGGAAATTACGATTGGTAAAATATACGAATTGCTTCCTTTTGAAAATACGCTAGTAAAAATAAAAATGACTGGCCCGGATCTCATTCAATTATTAAAACAAGTTAATAAAGAGAGCGGCTGGCCTATGCTATACAATAATAAAAAGTTTAGTGCGCTGTCGGATATAGGTGATTATCAATACTATGAGCTCATAACCAACAATTACATAGCCGCAGGCGGCGACAATTGTACTCTCCTAAAAACTTTGCCACAAGAAGATACGGGAATACTTTTGCGAGATATTGTTATGGACTATCTCAGAAAAGAAAAAACAGTAACGCCAGACAATACGGACTACAATTTAAAATAAAATATGAACTTACAAGATTTACTCAATAAAAAAAACAACGAAAGAAACGAAAAAATGATAGAAGAAGGAAAAGCCTTTTTGGCTGAAAATGCAAAACGAGACGAAGTAGTGGAGCTAGAAAGCGGGCTACAATATGAAATTATGACGGCCGGCGATGGCCCGAAACCAAGCGCTACAGACAGCGTAACCTGTCATTATCATGGAACCCTGATTGACGGAACAGTTTTTGATAGTAGCGTGCAACGTGGACAACCGGCGAGCTTCCCGCTAAATATGGTAATCCCAGGTTGGACAGAAGCACTTCAACTAATGTCTACCGGTAGCAAATGGAAGTTATTCCTCCCTCCAAATCTAGCTTATGGCGATAGACAAGCCGGAGCCCATATTAAGCCAAATTCTACATTAATATTTGAGGTAGAACTCTTGTCTTTTTAAGAAAATGACTTATTTTCGCCCTCCATTCCGAAAATTTTTTATGAAATTCTAGGAATATTGATCTTACTGTAAAGAATAATATTGGAGAGGTGCCAGAGTGGTAATGGAGCAGATTGCTAATCTGTCGACGGGTAACCGTCGCCAGGGTTCGAGTCCCTGTCTCTCCGCGGTAGTAAAATCAGCTTGAGCGATGCGAAAGCTAGATTTTCAACGTCCCGCCTTGGCGGGACTGACTAAGACAAAAAATCTTAGTCGAAAAAAAAATTTTTAGAGAAGGTCAACTCTTAAAAATGGGCAATAAACTGGTAACGCTTCGGCGTAACAGCCTCGGGAGGTAGTTCTCCCGAAGTTTCGGGACGGCAGAATACATTTCAACCCATCGAAGAAAAAAATAAAAAATGTGAACGATATTTACTTCGGTAAATGCCTCGGGAGGTAGTTCTCCCGAAGCTTCGGGACGGTAGAATACATTTCAACCCATCGAAGAAAAAAATAAAAAATATGAACGATATTTACTTCGGTAAATGCCTCGGGAGGTAGTTCTCCCGAAGCTTCGGGACGGTAGAATACATTTCAACCCATCGAAGAAAAAAATAAAAAATGTGAATGATATTTACTTCGGTAAATGCCTCGGGAGGTAGTTCAGCTCGGTAGAATACGTGCTTTGGGAGCACGGGGTCGCAGGTTCGAATCCTGTCCTCCCGACTAGAAAAGGATAATCAGAAATGATTATCCTTTTTTTATTCTAAAAATAAAGCACGGAGAAGTCACGCTCTAGCGTGATCCTCCCAACTCATTAAGAAAAAAGTCATCAGAAATGATTATCCTTTTTTGATTAAAATTTTTTATAAACTATCCTCTATAACCAAAATAGGCTCTGCTGGTAGAATTTCATCGATTGGCTTCTCTTCTTCAACGACTTCTTCTTCTTTATGAAATAACATTCCAATCATCATAATAAGCACTGTGATAATAATCACTTGAATAATCATTGATTTATTTACCAAAGGCATTTCTAAACTCACAGGAATCGATAAAAATAGTAAAATGGTAATCAGTCCTCGTGGAGCGACAAACAAAAGCGGAAACATTGTTAAGCCGATTGCTTTCAGTTGAACAGCTCGCACTGTGAAAACTCCGGTCACCACAATCAACGACCATAACAAGGTTTGTAAATTGAGCAAATCAGGTAAATGAATCAAATAACCAAACACTACAAAAAATAGGGTACGAATTAAAAAGGTTCCTTCAGTGACCACCTGCCTAAAATTGACAACTTCTTGATCCAATACCTCAGGGTGAACAAGCTTATTAATTTTTGGATTTCTTATTAGGTCTAAATTCCCTAAGAAAATACCAAAAATAAGTATGAAAATCAAGGCCGGGAGGTGATAGATTTTGGATATCTCATAAATCAACATCACCAAAACGATGATTGGAACGAACTTGATATGATGATCAATCTTATAAAGCAGGCCAGAAAGTAAAACAGAAGCTACAAACGAGATAAGGAGCATTAATAAAATCTGAACCACAAAAACAATCATCGTGCCTGCATCAAACACCGCGTTTAAAGCAAAGAAATTAAACAACACAACCCCAATAATATCTGAAAGGCTGCTTTCATAAATTACAAACTCTTTTAAATTTCTGCTTAAGTGGTGTACACTTGGGATGGCAATCGCACTGCTGATTATAGCTAACGGAATAGCATTTACCACAGCCACATGCCAAGTTGCCTCTCTAAAAAAATAAAAAGCTAAGGCCAATAACGCGCAAAGTATCAACATAGGAAATACCGCAACAATCAAAGATTTTTTAATAATAGGAATTCGATCCTTACTTAACTTCAACTCAAAGGACTCGTCTAGCACAATGAGAATTAATCCAAAGGTTCCTAAAATTGGCAGAATGCTTGATAAGTCCACAGTTGGGACATCAAACTTTTTAGAGACCCATGATATTATGAAACCTAAGGTAATTAATAAAATTACAGAAGGAATTTTGGTCAACTTTGATGATACATCAAAAAGATAACTCAACAAGAGTATCAAACACAAAGCAACAATTACTAATGCAGAGTCCATAATTTAATTTCTAAATGTACGAAGGTTCAAAGAAGCAGAAACTAAAGGAACTAAATCTTTTTATACGGCAAAGTGTCCAAAACATAACGAATGGCTTCTAAGCGGGCAAAGGTTTTTTTATTGGCTTTGATTATTTTCCATGGAGCCAAGTCTGTATCGCTTACAGAAAACATTCTTAATTTATACTTTGTATACTCATCCCACAGTGCTTGAGCGTTTTCATCCACGGCCGACATTTTCCATTTCTTCAGAGGATTACTTTTTATATCCTCAAATCGTTTCGCTTGTTCATCTTTGCTAATTGAGAAATATAGCTTGAGCAAATAAGTCCCTGATTCAATCAGCATTTTTTCAAAATTATTAATTTGTCCCATAAAGGTTTCGTACTCCTCAGCCGTACAAAACGCATTAACGGGTTCTACCACAGCGCGGTTGTACCAGCTTCTATCAAAAAATACCATTTCCCCTTTTTGAGGAAGGCGCGTTACGTATCGCTGAAAATACCATTGCCCTCTTTCTTCCTCCGTTGGTTTGGGAAGTGCTTCTATCCTATAGAAGCGAGGGTTTATATGCGCTGTAATTCTTCGTATCGCACCACCTTTACCAGCAGCGTCACGTCCCTCACAAATAATTACCACCTTTTTATCATTATCGATTACCCAGGCTTGCAAGTCAATTAACTGAGCTTGCAAATCCTTTAATTCATTTTCATACCCTACTCGGTTCAAAGCCCATTCTATATCTATAGAAGGATACGCCAGCAAATTTTTAAGTCCACCTGGACTGTTCAAAACATTTAGCTGCTCTTCATTCAATTCAATCTTTCTCTTATTCATTTACACATCTATTTGATCAACTAATCTATGATAACGAAAAACAGTGTTTGGGTCTGGTAGTAGAGACACTGCTTTTTGCTTACTTTCCGAAAAATCAAACTGCGACAGCACATAACGCATAGCTTGCAATCGCGCATTTTTTTTACTGTTAGCTTGTACAATTGTCCACGGGCAAAAAGTAGTGTGCGTTTTTGAAAACATCAGTTCTTTGTAATAGGTGTAATCATCCCATAGTTCTTGACCCTTCTGATCAACTGGGCTGTACTTCCACTGCTTCAACGGATTGCGCAATCGTGATTCAAATCGTTTCTTCTGTTCTTCTTTGGATACCGAGAACCAAAATTTGATAACGACCACGCCATCTTCGTATAACATGTGTTCAAAACTCGGAACCTGCGCAATGAATTGAGCGTAATCCTCGGTTGTACAAAAACCCATTACAGGCTCCACCACAGCACGGTTGTACCAGCTTCTATCAAAAAACACCATTTCACCCGGGTCGGGAAGTTCTTTTACGTATCGTCGAAAATACCACTGTCCTTTTTCAACTTCAGTCGGCTTGTTTAAGGCTACTACGCGCATAGACCTCGGGTTCAAATGTTCTACAAATCGTTTAATACACCCACCCTTACCAGCAGCATCTCGCCCTTCAAATAAAATAGCCACGCGTAATTTTTTATTAGCAACATACTGTTGCAAATCAACAAGTTGTGTCTGAAGCATCTGTAGCTCTTCTAGGTAAGTAATGTTGCGTATATACTTTGATACGTTCAAGTCTTTCTTGCTCGCTAGGGCTATCAATTCATCTCGTTTTTTACAATTTTGTAATTCTTCCGCACTAAACATGAATCGCTAAATTTAGGATAAAAAATCGTTTTCCCCTAAGAATTTTATCGCGCAGGCTAAAAACTTAACATAGCATTTTCGTTACTTTGCGCTTCTATGAAATCGTACGCAATCTCATCATTCCTGTTGTCTTTCTTATTAGTTTTATTTAGTGCCTGTAAAAATGAAAAAAAAGTAAGACTTGATTATCAAGAAATAAAAAAAGAAGTCCTTCATGACAGTGCCACAACCGTTGATTTATCCGACACTGCTGACCTTTTTGATAATACCAATTTTAACCCGGAGACAGATAGTCTATCTGCCTTATTAGATACATTAGAAACGATTTATGAAAAAGACAGTACCGTAATTAAAGAAAGTGGTGTGAATGATACCATTGCACTAGACGTTTATTTGTTTACTGATACTAGCATTTCCAATCCTAGAGATTCCTTCACGCAAGACGTAAAAAAAATTACTACAGCTGAAATCCGAGCCTTGCGGTACAACTTAAAACAGCTGCATGACAAGGACTCAATTCTATCGGCTACCCACGAAAAAAAGAGAGGACAAATTGATAGTCGAGTGTGGGCGCGTGTGAGTAAAACAGACCAGCGTTTATACCTTTATATAGATGGGGAAGTGGTGGACACCTTCAAAGTTTCTACTGGCTCAGTTCGACATGAAACACCTCCCTTTGATATGCAACCGAGCGGACCCATTTTTCAAAAATACTCTAGTAGAAAATACCCAGGCGGAAACTATAATGGTTTAGGTAATATGCCGTATGCTATATTCATTAAAGGCGGGTACGCTCTGCACGGCACTACAATCGGTAACTTTCGCAGATTGGGCAATAAAGCTTCGCATGGCTGTGTACGACTCCACCCTGATAATGCTAAAATTCTAAACGAAATTGTACGAAAGGCAGGTATCGAAAACTTTTGGGTGACTATTGAGGAAGGGTAAACGTGGCTATAAAATTACAAGTCGTTGTTCCTCCCTTAGTTTTGGTTAGTTAACGTAAAATGTAGTCTAAACGTTTTGTGCATGGATAGCTCAGCAAACGGCTCACTGAAAACTTTGTACCTTTAGGCATGCGCCAATTTTCATCAACCAGCATTTTATTTATTATTTGTTTACTATTAGGCTCCTGTGCAGGCGACCAAGCATTTACAAGCGCTATCCGACAGCCAAAAAAATACAAAAAATTACGCATCGTAAATAAAACCCTAAATGAAATCCCTACATCGATTGGTAAGCTCACTAATCTTCGAAAGCTCTATCTCGTTAGAAATGGCTTAGACTCAATTCCACCAGAAATTGGCGACTTACGCAACCTCACCGAACTGCACGTCTCGAGCAATACCTTAAGATATTTACCAGAAGAAATTGGAAATTTAAAACACCTCAAAGTATTATCAATCCGTTCCAATCGACTGCAAAGCTTGCCAGAAAGTATTGGTCAACTTAAAAACTTGGTAGAGCTTTATGTTGATGGGAATCAGTTAATGTCAATCCCAGCCGCAATAGGTAACTTAAAGAAACTAGAGTATTTAACCCTGGGTGAAAACAAGCTGCTGACACTTCCGTCTAGCCTAGGTCAATTAGAAAACCTTACACACCTATCCATAGGTAAAAACAGCCTAAGCTCCATTCCAAAAGAAATTTTTCAATTGACTAATCTCATGGAATTGAACCTAGCCTTCGGAGGCCCCAATCTAAGAATCCCCGATGACATTCTCAATTTGCGAAATCTCTTTACGCTCTACGTGGACAGAAGTTTGCTCCTTCCCTTTACACTTATAAATGCCAATCCTCAATTACGTATAATTTATCGTCGGAGAGGCGATGTGTTTTTACGATGGTAAAAAAAGAACCCGTTCTGAAATTACAGAACGGGTTCTTATACTTTTTAGAAACTATCAACTAGAATCGTAAATTTCTTTTTAAATCTCTTGGCAAAGCATTTTTGTTTAAAAGAATAGCGGTGGTTTTATACTCAAAAAATGTTTTAGAAACATATAAATATCCTTTGTGATCATTTTTTTCACCCCAGCTATTTTTCACCATATAATATTCTTTCCCGTTTTGATCTTGTGCGATTCCTACTATGTGCATACCGTGATCGTCAGTAGTCGTGTAATTATCAAACGCATCTTCTCTGTCCTGCGCTGTAATTTTACGCTCTGGTTTCGGACCGTCGAATAATGTTTTTCTGTCCGCTACTTCCATTTTATAGTAATCCATTTCTGGCACAAAGGCCACACCATTTTTCCAGCTAAAATACTTTTCACTCACATCGGTTGCCCAAGCAACCGTGTAACCCCTTTTTAAGGCATGGTCAACAGCCTCGGACAATTCGTTCATTTTTACGTTGTATACACTTTGCAAACTCCAGTTATCTGGCACCATTAGCATAGTGGGTTTGTATAAAGGAGCATATAAAAAGGCTGAAAGCTCAACATATTCGTCAGCATTCAGACCAACAACTTCATCAGCAAATGTTTGCGGCGTATACGTACGGCCTTCATATTCAAACGATGTAGGCACTTCACCAAGGTAAGCATCCAAGGCAGCTTTAAAAGCAGGCATCCAATTTTTAGTCAATTTACCATTTTTATTTTTTACAATTCCTTGTAAGAACCCCTCCAAAGCAGCTTGCATTTCACCAAAACGATTTTTATCAGTACCATAGTTCAGACCTGTATAAGCCGAGTAGGGCAACGCGCCATATTTATCATAGACTTGTACTACATCGTGCAGCTCTGCACCATCACCCCAACCTACGTTGCCATGCATGCGAACATAGTTCCGCGCACGCTCGATATAAGCACATCGGGCTGTGTAAATCTCAGAAATATCTACAAATCCACTCCCATTTCTAAGCATTTCACTTTCTAAAAATGAGTTTCCTGAATAGCTCCAACAGGTACCACTGCTCCCTTGATTCTTAACGGGTGACGTTTCTAAGTTAAGCTTTGTAGTAAATTTATATTTCTCCTTTGCATTCTCCGATTTGTTTTTGTCTAATGACTTTACTAAGTCATCCTGCGCCATTACGGCTGGACTAACTAATAAAGCTATCAACATATATTGTAAAAATTTCATCTCTCGAAAATACGACAGTCCTTCCTTTTTTTGCCCTAAAAAATAGTAGAACTCGTTGAAACGATACGAAATTTGACTTTACCCCTCTTTTCCTATTAAGTTACTACTAACCAATAATTTAACATGCTTCGCTGAATAATGATTAATTTTATCGCATGAAAACTTACATAGGACTACTACTATGCTTGGCTCTAAGTGTTTCTTCAGGAGCCCAAGGTGTCATACAAAACAGTATTGTTGACTCAGCCAAAATCAGTCGATTTGAATGGCAGTCATTGAATCAGATTGCCAACGAGCAAAAACGATTTGACTTTGCCGACGGTGTGGGTGACCGTTACTTAAATATTGACGATGATAAACTTCGCTCTGACGCAATTTCTAATGCCGTTTTTAAAAAAGTTGACAATTACAAGTTCTATGTGCTAAATAATTTTGACGATTACGAAACCAAACGAAATTTTTTGACTTCTATCATCCGTCAATTAAAAAGTGCAAATCTGAGTATCGACCGTGGCAATATGAACGTAAATTATTACAAAAAACTATTTAATCATGCGCTAGACCTTGTTAAATCCATTAAAGGAAATCGAGGAGAGTATTACATAAAAAACAATAGCAACAAAGAGTTGTACGCCCTAAGCGACATGCTCAACCCCTACCCTAAGCTCAAGCAAAGTTTACTGGAAGAAACAGCCAATCGCTATCCAGAGTTGTTGATTCGAAAACTTAGAAAAATAAATCCTGCTTCTCTAGCGGATCGGGTCGTTTCTGAAACTGCTAAAAGCCGCCCCAAGCTTTTGCTTAATTATGCAACCTCTACTGCCGTAGAAAGAGACATCGTAAGAAGAAACAGTGACCCCTACGTTCAAAGTTTGGTTTCTTTGGCCGATAAAAGTAAGACACCTTTAAAAGCGATTTACTTTTTAGACGAATATCACAACAAGAAAAAAACCTTAGCTCAAATTAATAGTATCACAAATAGTAGAAACGCGTACTTTAAAAGTTTAGTCGCTCAACTCAATGAAAGTCAATCAGAAAGTGCAAAAAAACGTTTAGTCAAAGAGCTACATGTAGAGACCAAATATTACATACAAAAAGTAAATGAACTTCACTTTGCCAGCGACGCCGTTCGTTTCAAAAGCATCAGTCCATTTTCTTCGGAAGAACTCTATTATATCATCACAGAAGGTGACCAAGAATTTTATACCAGCAGCTACATGGGAACCTTCAAGCGATTTATGAATAAGCTAAAACCCAAAAATGCGTATACCTTTTTGGAAAAAATAGACTTTACTAAGTTTAGAACCTTCATTCGCTTATCGGGTAATTTTAATACGTTGAGCCGTTTTCTCAAAACGATGAAAAGTGAGCAACAACAAAAAGTAATGACCATGTTTGTGTCTGACCTTGGGAGCCAGGACTTAGAAAAAAGTTTAGAAGGCGCTATTGACGTAGCTACTACGTACAGCTCCATTAAGGACACAGCTGTTCATAATTTAGTGATTGAAGAAGTACAACGAAATAAAAACAAAGCGCATCTCACCGACAATCAGCTTTCATTTAGGATTTACAATATTCTCAATATTTTATTTACACAAAGTGACAGTATGGTTTCGGCGCGCTTGAATGTGCCACCAATTTCTTCGCTTCCCTATAAAAGTTTGCAAAATGATTCAGGCAATGTTGTTCAACAAATTTTCTTCCCTGGCGACAAGGACGGAAAGGGTGTTTATAACGGCTTTATTCGCCGCCACCGCACTAGCAAGTGGAAATACAGCCAAACGAAAGACTGGGTACGATTTGAAAGTAGAGGAAAAAATAAAGTCATAAAATATGCAAATAAGCCCCATGACGAACCGAAAGATGAATTTGCACAAAAAGCCTTGCAGCAGCATTTGATAGCCAATAATGTAAATCCGTCGATCATTATTCAACGTGGGCATAGCTACCACGTAGCAACGACCCTAGATCAGCTAGCCCCACACAATAAAGTAATTATGTTAGGTGCCTGCGGAGGGTTCAATCATTTAGAAACTATCATGAGCAAAAGCCCAGACGCGCAAATCATCAGTAGCAAGCAAGTGGGTAGCGGCAGTGTGAATTGGCCTATTTTAGATTATATGGACCGAGTACTCCTTTCAGGGAAAAGCTTAGACTGGGTAACTATGTGGAGTGATTTAGGAAAACGACTTCGCGGCAATCCTCTTTTTGATGATTACGTACCGCCACACAAAAACTTAGGGTCTCTTTTTCTAAAGGCTTTTTATCGTGCAGAACTGGAAGAGGCAGAATAGACTTCAGAAAAAAATAGCCAATAAAAATTAACAGTTAAAATTTTATCGAGTAAAAATCCTTTGTAATTTAGAGAAAAATATTTCTAAATTATGAAAAGACTACAAACCCTCCTTTGCTTGACTTTCCTATTTCTAGGTTTTGCAATACAGTCGGATGCGCAAAATGCGAACGACAAAATCCCTTTTGACTCCTCTGTGAAAACTGGGCAATTAGCCAACGGCTTACAATATTATATCAAAAAAAATAATAAGCCAGAGAACAAAATAGAATTGAGAATGGCGTTGAATGCAGGTTCCATGCAAGAAGATAATGATCAACGTGGATTGGCTCACTTTATGGAGCACATGAATTTCAATGGTTTAAAAAACTTTCCTAAAAATGAAATCGTAAGCTACTTACAAAGCATCGGTGTAAAATTTGGTGCCGATTTAAACGCTTACACAAGTTTTGATGAAACAGTATACATTCTTCCCATTCCAACAGATGATAAAGACAAAATTGAAAAAGGGTTTACCATCATTTCTGATTGGGCTGGAAATGCGTTACTAGAAGGAGAAGAAATAGATGCTGAGCGCGGTGTCGTTCTTGAAGAAAGCCGAGGAGGCAAAGGTGCCAATGACAGTATGATGCAAAAATGGTTACCAAAATATATGAATGGCTCTCGATATGCTGAACGTCTCCCAATTGGTAAAGACGATATTCTTAAAAATTTTAAGCATGATGTTATCAAACGATTTTACAAAGATTGGTATCGTCCTGATTTACAAGCCGTGATGGTGGTTGGTGATATTGAAGTAGCAGAAGCTGAGCGACTAATTAAAAAATATTTCTCTGGGTTTAAGAACCCTGAAAACCCACGTCCTAGACCTGAAAAGTACGATGTCCCCCAACGAACAGCCAGTGAAGCTATGGTCTTAACTGACAAAGAAGCTACCTACACAGTTTTTCAACTCAACGGAAATCCTACGTATGAGAAAGCGTCTACGACTCAAGCGGATTATCGAAATGATTTGGTAAACTCCCTTTTCAATATTGTAATGAGCAATCGTTATGATGAATTTAGAAATAGCGCCAATCCTCCTTTTCTTTTTGGAAGCACAAACTACGGAGGTGGTTGGGCCCGTGGTTATAACAACTATAGCTCAGTAGCCTATTGCGGTCCCGAGCAAACCGAAAGCGCTGTTAAAACTGTAGTTCGCGAAGCAATTCGAGCAAGAAAATTTGGTTTTACTGCCGCTGAAATGAAACGGGCTAAAGAAGCTTTATTGAGCCGATACGAGAAACAATATAATGAGCGCAACAAAACAAAGTCAAGCAACTACGTGGGCGAATTAGTAAGACATTTCTTAGAAAACGAACCAGTACCCGGCATTGAATGGGAATATAATTTTACCAAACGACAGCTCCCAACTATCACCCTCAATGACGTAAACGCAATGGCTAAAAAAATTGACATTGATAAAAATTCATTCGCCTTGATTACGTCAAAGCCTTCGGACAAACTGCCCAGTGAAAAAGAGTTGCTAACATGGATTAACGAGACAGCAGCGGAAGATATCACAGCCTATGAAGAAGCAGCGGTAGCGGCTAATTTATTGCCCTCTGAGCCAACTGCCGGAAAAATCGTAAAGACTACCACCGACAAAAAATTAGGAACAACGACATGGACCTTGAGCAATGGAGCTATAGTAACATTAAAACCTACTACGTTTAAAAATGATGAAATCAGTTTTAATGCGAAACGAAAAGGAGGTTATTCTTTGTATAAAGGCGACGATTTAATGTCTGGTATTTACAATAATAACGTGGTAGATGCAATGGGCTATGGTGATTTTGACCCTACCTCTCTAGGTAAATACATGACCGGAAAGCGTGCGCGTGTTGGGATTAGTTCTCTATTGTATTCTGACGAAATTAGCGGAAGTAGTACCAAGAAGGATTTAAAAACCATGTTTGAACTTTTATATTTACAATGCAATTATGCTAAAATGAATAAAGAGGGGTTTCAATCCTACATCAGCAAGGAAAAGCAGCAAGCCAATGCTATGAAGTCTAATCCGAGAATGGCATTTATGATGGAGAGCCAAAAGTATTTATATAAGAATAATCCGTATGCCAATGATTTTCCAAGTCCTGAAGAGTATGACGAAATCAATCCAAAAAATGCACTGTCTTTTTATAACGAACGATTTAAAAGTGCGAATGGCATGCACTACGTTTTTGTAGGAAGCTTTGACGAGAAGGAGATTATGCCCTTGGTTACGAAGTATATAGGAGGCATGAGTGGTAAAAAGGTAGTCGCTAACTTCCGTGACGTTGGTAAAGATCGCCGAAAAGGAAATAATCAATTCGAGTACAAAAAAGGAAGTGAACAGCAAGCTATGATTATGGATATGATGTATGGAGACGCAAAGTATGATCCATTAGAAGCTACTAAACTTTACATTTTATCGCAAGTGATCAATCGCAAAATCACTAAAAAGCTACGTGAAGAAATCGGTGGAATGTATAGCGGGGGAATGGGAATTCGCTTGACTCAATACCCTAAACCTTCTTATACTGTAAGTTCATTCATTCCTTGCGGCCCCGAAAAATTAGAAGAGCTACGCACGGCTTATGAGGGCATATTAAAAGAAGTACAAAAGAGCGGCGGGATTACTAAAGCCGATGTAAACGAAGCTACCCAACCTGCTCTTCAAAAATATTCAGAAAACCTAGAGGAAAACAATTATTGGCTAGGGACACTATCCTCTAGCTATTATAATAATACAGATCCGAAAAGAATTTTCACTTATCCGAAACGCATCAAATCCATCACGCCAGTGGAATTGAACCGATTGGCTAAGAAGTATTTGAACGCGCCTAACAAATTTAAAAATCAGTGGGTGCCAGCAGAGGTTAAACCATAAATTATACAACTGTAAAATATAAAAGAGAGTCTTAACGGACTCTCTTTTTTATACCATTTTATTTTTTATACCGAGCGTACAAATCAGAAAAGACAGGATGACGCAATATTTCTACATCTAAGTTATTTAAGCAACTTGCTTTTCTTACATCTCTAGCTAAAGCATTTTCGAAATAAGATATTGATTCTTTTGTTTTACCAAGCGCTAATAAAATACCCGCCCGAAAATATTCAAATTCAATTTTATCGCCACAGTGGCCCTCAGCTATTTCGAGTTGACGAATACACTCCTTGAGATAATCAGTCGCATACAAAGCCTTGCACAAGGCTAACCAAATAATCTTTTTAGTGGGTTTTACTTTCACGGCATTCAAATAACACACTACGGCTTCATCTTCGGCCTCTATTTGCATGAGACAGTCGCCGAGTGCCAATGAGTAATTCACATTTTCTTTATCCAAATGAAGAGCCACAGAAAATGACTTAATCGCTTTTTCCCACTGACGCTCCTTTACATAAGTCTCCCCGATTCTATAAAATACTGTATCGTCCTCAGGATTAATGATAGATGCTTTTCGATAATACTGTCTTGCCTTTGCAAATTGTTTTTTATGCTCCCAACAGTAGGCGAGTGTTTCCAAAATTATGTCCTCTGTTTTAGCAATCTGCATATGTTCCTCAAAAACAGCAATCGCCTTATCAAACTCTTCTTGTTGCACGTAACATTCACCTAAATTTCGTAGTGCATAATCAAATTGACTATTTAGAGCCATACAGTTTTCATAAGCTTCAATCGCTTCTTCATAATTCTTGACGCTTTGGTAGAGTAAGCCTAAATTATACCAAGCCGAAGCATAGAGTGGGTCTTTATCTAAAATTGCAATATGAAAATCAATACAATCTTTTTGCTGCTTAGTAACATCAGCCCAAAAACACATTCGAACTAACGCATCTTCCACTTTAGGGTTTAAAACCAGGACTTGTTTAAGTGTATCATATACTTTTTCAAACTCGGTGAGTTCGTCATAGACATCACTCAGCTCCATAAGTATATGTATTTTTTCTGCCCCATCAAACTTTGTAATCTCAGTTTTTAGCAAATCAATTGCTTGCTGCGCCTTGTCAGCCTGAATTAAAATATCAGAATGCAGTAGAAGGCAATCTAAATCACCCGGACTAATCGTCTGAACTTTTTGAATAATGGAAAGTGCTAAACTCGTTTGTTTCTGTTCTAAAAACCATTCGGCTTTTCTTAATAATAAAGCAGAAGAAAAAGGATAAATATCTGTTGACAGTTCGCACGCTAGTTGCCAATTTTCTTTGTCCCCTTGAATTTCAAAATAGTCGATAAGAGCTTCAAAATCATCCTCGTGCAGCGACTGGTGACGCTGTCCGCTTTTTAATTTCATGAACTCTTCTTTTAAAAGTTCAATGTCCTTATGGTTATTATTCTCGTCGTGATCGAACATAGTTCTTCATCGTAAATCTACACAAAAAAAATACAATTGACCTAAAAAACTTTAAAGCTTGCTAACTAATTTGCTGTCTCTTTTTACGATTATCAATAAAGCTTTTAATAAAAGCCGACAAGGCTACAATAGTAGAAAGCAACATGATACCCACTCGGATAACAGCTAAATTATCGTCGCGTCCAACAGCACCTGTAAGCGGCTTAATCAAGCCGATTAAGATAACAAACGTTAGCACCACAGCTATATGGGCAATTAATTTGTTTTCTTTTTTTACGCCTGGATTCATAGCTAATAAGGCAGCGCCAATCACCGTTGGGATTAAAGCAGTTATAGAAGGAGTTTCCGAGCTAAAATAACCCCAAAGACTCAAACCAATTAAAAGAATTGCGTTGATTAGACTTGCCTGATGTGCTTTCATAGTTTTCTATTTATAAGACAAAAGTAATACTAGAATCCAACAGTACAAGCATTACATCAAACCGATTCAACGTAATTATTTTAAATAATCATCAAGAAATAATTGCATAAAACAGGAAGAAGAAAAAACATATCTTGAACAAGAGTGAGTAACTTTGAAGGGGATGAAAAGCATTTTTAAAACTCGCTGGTCGCTTATGCGCTGGATTCGATTTGTTGTAGGTATGTTGGCCATAACCAATTTCTTTTATGCAACATCATTATCTATTCAAACCATAGACACCCTTTTGTTAGGATTCGGTATATATTTTATTACTGCAGCCTTGTTTACTTGGGATTGCGAGTTACCCACTTGTTCTGCATCTTCTTTTGAAAAACAAACCTCTTAAAAAATGAAAACATGTATCCCACTTTTAATTGTGTTACTTAGCTTGGTGGCTTGTAAAAACACACATACAGAAAACACAAAAAATGGAGTTTCGGTTACTCAAATCACTGTTGAGACATTAAATAAAATGAGCTCAGAAGGAAATGTAGTAGTAATTGATGTGCGGACACCTGAAGAATGCGCCGAAGGTTATATAAAAGGAGCCGACAAATTTATAGATTATAAAAATTCAACTTTTGATAAGCAAATCGATGCTTTGGACAAACAAAAGACCTACATCGTATATTGCCGAAGCGGAAACCGAAGCAGCAAAGCACTGAATAAAATGAGAGAGAAAGGATTTACAAATTTATATGAGCTTGAAGGTGGAATCAGCGCTGTATCTCAAGAAGAGTTTATTATAAAATAATTTGATAGCAGGACTGTATAAGGGTGTTTTACTAGCCGTTTTAATTGGCTTACTGTCCTATGTTTTGGCGCCAGTTATTCCTTACGTCAATGGGGTATTGCTCAGCTTTGCAGTGGGTGTGCTTCTGGGTAACGTAGTTGACATCCCTAAACAATTTGTTAGCGGAATAAAATTCTCAAGTTCTAAGCTTTTAGAGATAGCTATTGTATTGTTAGCTTTTGGAATCAGCTTTACTAAAATAGCAGCCATCGGTCTTTCAAAATTTGTTTTAATCGCCTTAATGATTTTGGTGCTTTTACTTCTTACAATTTTACTAGCCAAGCGAATGAAAGGTACAGAAGCTACTCAATGGATGGTAGGTTTTGGTACGGCTATTTGTGGTTCTTCTGCAATTGCCGCTTTAGCACCTACAGTTACAAAAAATACCGAAGAAACCGGAGTGGCCATTGCTATTGTGAATCTATTGGGCAGTGTAGGAATGGTTTTGATTCCAATCACACTAGGCTACCTAAACCTAAGCGAAACAGACGCGAGTGTTTTGATTGGGGCAGGATTGCACTCTGTTGGCAATGTAGCGGGCGCAGGATTTATGATGACCGACTCCATCGGTGAGCAAGCCCTTACTATAAAAATGGCTCGCGTGGCACTACTTTCTCCTGCTATTATTTTGTTTAATATTATGGCAAGAACGGGTGGAAAGAAAAAAACCGTTTGGAGCTACCTTAAATTACCACCCTACCTTTGGGCGTTTATTGCGATTACCATCCTTGTTTCTATATTCGATATTCCACAGGAATTCTTGAATCCCATGAAAGAATTAGGAGACATTTTTTTAATCATAGCAATGGCCGCCATTGGATTAAAAATTAGTATCCGCCAATTAGTTAAGGATGGCCAACGATCCATTTTATTTGGGCTAGTGATTTTTGGTGTGCAGCTAGTTTTAATTGGGCTTTTATTACTAGTGCTTTAAATCTCGTTTTACTCGCCTTTGTTCACTTTTCTTAAGATGATAACCGACTGTAATCATTCTCCACATTCCTCGTCTATTCGACCTCACTTTATCAAGCAAATTCTATCTTTGCACTCTTTATAGATTATGTCAGATGCGATAAAACACGAATGTGGGATCACCTTCATTCGCCTTCGAAAGCCCATCTCTTTTTACCATGAAAAATATGGTACTGCCCTTTACGGACTAAATAAATTATATCTCCTTATGGAGAAACAACACAATCGCGGACAAGATGGTGCTGGCATAGCATCTGTCAAATTGAACGTACAGGATGGTTATCCCTATGTATCACGAAAACGAAGTATTAAAAAACAATCAATTTCTGACATTTTTGGTGCGGTTAATAATGAAATGGAAGATCTGCAAACACAGTTCCCTGATATTTTAGAGCGACCGGATATGCTAAAAGGACACCTAAAAGCATTGGGCGAAGTAATGATTGGGCACTTACGTTATGGAACGCAAGGACGAAACAATATTGATTATTGTCATCCTTTTTTAAAGTCGGATGTTGAGAAACAAAAGAACTTAGTGCTGGCAGGCAATTTTAATTTAGTCAATACCAAAGAGCTAAACGAATATTTAACTGAGGAAACAAAAAGCAATACCAGTTTAGACAGCGATTTGGCGGCTATGATGGAGACCATTCATCATAAGCTACGTGAGAATATCGCAACAGATGGCAAAGCAAATTGGAAAGAAGTTTTATCCAAGGCCAATGCTCTTTTTGATGGAGGCTATGCCGTAGCCGGTATGGTAGGTGACGGTGCGAGTTTTTGTTTTAGAGATGCGCACGCTATACGTCCTATGTTCTATTACATATCATCTGAAATTATTGTAACAGCTAGTGAGCGCCCTGCAATCATGACAGCTTTTAATGTACAGCAAGAAGAAGTCAAAGAGTTACCAGCAGGTCATGCACTTCTGATTGATAAAGACGGTAACTATACCATTGAACGTATTCTACCCGAAGCGGAACGACTTTCTTGTAGCTTTGAGCGGATTTATTTTAGTCGCGGTAGCGATGCCGATATTTATGAAGAACGAAAAAATTTAGGTCGGCAGCTTTCAGAAAAGGTATTGGAGATGATTGACTTTGACTTGAAAAATACAATTTTCTCTTACATACCCAATACCGCCGAAACATCATTTTTTGGATTAATAAAGGGAGCTGAGGCTTATTTAAATAGCATAAAAGTAGATCGCATTAAAGCATGGGATGAGGTAACAGATGAAAAATTGCAAGAGATGATTCATCGTCGAGTGCGCGTTGAAAAAATTGCTATCAAGGATGTAAAAATGAGGACCTTTATCACACAAGACAGCGCTCGTGATGAAATGGTGCAGCACGTTTATGATATAACCTACGGTAAAGTTCGTAGAGGAATTGATACACTAGTTGTAATTGATGATTCTATTGTGCGAGGTACAACCTTACGTAAAAGTATCATACGAATGTTGGATCGCTTAGGTCCGAAACGAATTATTGTAGTGAGTAGTGCTCCTCAAATCCGATACCCAGATTGCTATGGAATTGACATGAGCAAAATGGGTGAATTCATCGCCTTTCAAGCGGCCATAGAATTATTAAATGATAGAGAGTTGGATAATGTTCCTAATGAAGTGTATGCCAAATGTGTGCAAGCAGAAAAGTCAAACAAGCTAGATAGTGAAAACTTTGTAAAAGAAATTTATGCTCATTTTGATGCGGATCAAATCAGTGCAAAAATTGCTAAGATGCTCAAAGAGGATGACATCAACGCTAAGGTTAACGTGGTATATCAGCGAATTGAAGGTTTGCACAAAGCCTGTCCAAACAATAAGGGCGATTGGTACTTCACAGGCAACTACCCCACTCAAGGTGGTAATGTAGTAGTGAATAAGGCTTTTATGAATTATATGGAGAACAAGACTGAGCGGGCGTACTAATTTTTTTAATAGCTCCCCACTAACAAAATACTCTGACTCAAACACTCATTTCTCTTATTTAAAATACTCAACACTAAACGTAAACATGATAAAGTTCGAAAAATTTACTCTAGACAATGGCCTCAAAGTAATATTTCATAAAGATGTAAGCACACCGATGGCGGTAGTTAATGTATTGTATAATGTAGGTGCCAAAGATGAAAATCCTGAGCAAACGGGATTTGCTCATTTATTTGAGCATCTCATGTTTGGCGGTAGTGTCAATATTCCAAGCTATGATGAACCTCTGCAAGTAGCGGGGGGTGAAAACAATGCTTACACTACCAATGATATAACAAACTACTATCTCAAGCTACCCAAGGAGAATTTAGAAACAGGATTTTGGTTGGAGAGTGACCGTATGCTTTCCTTAGCTTTTGATGAAAACAGTTTAGAAGTGCAGCGAAAAGTAGTGTGTGAAGAGTTTAAAGAAAACTATATTAACAAGCCTTATGGAGATGTTTGGAAATATATGCGCGAGCTCTGCTATAAAAACCACCCCTATCAATGGATGACAATCGGTAAAGAACTTTCACATATTGAAAATGCGAAATTGCAAGATGTAAAGAACTTTTTTAACAAACATTATAACCCGCAGAATGCGATTCTAGCCGTTGCTGGAAATACGACTCTTGAGGAAGTGGAGCGCCTTGCCAAGAAATACTTTGAGCCGATTGCCTCAGGTGAAAAATATGTTAGAAACATTGCCGAAGAGCCAGAGCAAAAAGAAACACGAAGACTTACGGTTGAAAAAGATGTGCCCGTGAGCTTGATAATGAAAGCCTATCATATTGAGGATAGGCAAAATCCACATTACTATACAGCGGATATTATTACCGAAGTATTAGCAGGAGGAAAATCGGCCCGATTATATACTGAGCTAGTCAAAGAGAAAAAACTTTTTAGCCAAGTAAATTGCTACCATACAGGCAGTGTAGAAAAAGGCTTATTAGTCCTAATGGGTAACCTAGTAGACGATATTACACCAGAAGAAGGTGAAAAGGCCATGGATTTGGTAATAAAAGAATTCATAGAAAAAGGCGTTACCCAAGAAGAGTTGGACAAAGTAATCAATAAAATTGAAAGCCTCATGGAATTTGAAGACTTGAGTTTAACCAGTCGGGCTAATAATTTAGCATTCTATGAATTGCTCGGCGATGCGAATAAAATGAATGAAGAATTTGAAAATTACAAATCCGTAAGTGCTGGTACAGTTCAAGAGCAGGCAAAACATATTTTCAGAAAAGAAAACGAGAATGTACTTTACTACTTAGCTAAGTAAAAATATACATGTCCATTTTATGTAAAAAAGTACAAAACAAAAACGCCTTGCAATTGCAAGACGTTTTTGAACTTAAACTATGGATTTACCAAATGAACTTAATACAAAGGTATTTTAGTTCGATTTGGTTTCCCTTTTCATTCCGTCAAGCTTTCGTCATTAAAAGCTGACCCTACGATGATATTAAAACTCACAGTTTCCAGGAGTCCTAGGAAAAGGTATCACATCTCGTATATTACCCATACCCGTTACAAACTGAACCAAGCGCTCGAAACCAAGTCCAAAACCTGCATGCTTACAGGCTCCATATCGACGAGTGTCAAGGTACCAGCTCATTTCTTCTTTAGGAATATCCATCTCGTCCATTCGTTTCTCTAATTTTTCCAAGCGCTCCTCTCGTTGACTGCCGCCTACAATTTCTCCTATGCCCGGTGCCAAAATATCCATAGCGGCTACTGTCTCACGACCCGGCTCGCAGTTATCATTCTGACGCATATAAAACGCTTTAATATTTTTTGGATAGTCAATGACAATTACAGGTTTTTTGAAATGCTTTTCTACTAAGTAACGCTCGTGCTCACTTTGTAAATCAATACCCCACTTCACTTCAAATTTAAATTTCTTCTTTTTATAGGGTTTGGATTGCATAAGAATGTCAATCGCCTCGGTGTAGGTAATTCGCTCAAAGTCATTTTCCAAAACAAAATTCAATTTTTCCGTAAGATTTAATTCACTCCGCTCGTTTTGAGGTTTTGATTTTTCTTCATTGAGCAAGCGCTGAGTCAAAAATTCTATATCATCAGAATGTTGCTCCATGGCGTACTTGATTACGTATTTAAGCATATTTTCGGCACAATCCATATCACCATGAATGTCACAGAAAGCCATCTCTGGTTCAATCATCCAAAACTCCGCCAAGTGCCGTGTCGTATTTGAATTTTCAGCGCGAAAAGTTGGGCCAAAGGTATACACATTACTGAATGCCATTGCAGCAAGCTCAGCTTCTAGCTGACCACTAACCGTAAGGTTCGTTTCTCCTTCAAAAAAATCTTGTTTGTAGTCCACCTTGCCGTCTTCTGTGAGTGGTGTATCCTTCATATCAAGGGTAGTTACTCTGAACATTTCACCAGCCCCCTCCGCATCACTTGCTGTAATGATAGGCGAGTGCATATAAATGAAATGCTGCTCTTGGAAAAACTTGTGAATCCCAAAAGAAATTGCATTTCGTAAGCGGAAAACACTCCCGAATGTATTCGTACGAAAACGCAAGTGAGCGTTTTCACGTAAAAACTCCATACTATGTTTTTTGGGTTGAATCGGATAAGTATCCGCGTCACTATCCCCTAATATTTCAACTTTGGCATCGGTCATTTCGACGGACTGTCCTTTTCCTTGACTTTCTACTATTTTACCAGAGGCACTAATGCAAGCTCCAGTATTAATGCGCTTCAAGGTCGCTTCATCATAATCATCCGTATTAATTACTATTTGTAAATTTTGATTGGTGCTTCCATCGTTTACTGCGATAAAACGATTACTACGGAATGTGCGCACCCAACCTTTAATTTCAAAATCATAATCCTTTTCTCCCGAAGACAATATCTCCTTGATTCTTTTTTGCATAGATGCAAATATAAATTTTGACTTAATGCTTTCTGTCAAATAATCACTATTATCTTCGAAGTAGGAAAATGAAAAACATTGTAATTTTCGCATCGGGAGCAGGGAGCAATGCTCAAGCTATTATTGATTTCTTTAGAGGTAAAGATGAAATAAACGTTGCCTTAATCGTAAGTAATCAATCACAAGCAGGTGTATTGGCTATTGCCGAAGCGGAAGAAATTGACTCCATGCTCATCGATAAAAAGATTATCAAAGATGATTCATTTTTAGAAATTCTGAAAAGTTACGAAACCGACCTTATCGTGTTGGCTGGCTATTTATGGAAAATTCCTGACTATCTCATTCAAGCCTACAAAAATAAAATAGTGAACATTCACCCCTCGCTCTTACCAAAATATGGAGGAAAAGGCATGTATGGCCATCACGTGCATCAAGCCGTAATTGAAAATAAAGAAACCGAAAGTGGAATTAGTATTCATCTTGTAAATGAAGAATATGATAAAGGAAAAATTTTATTACAAAAAAAAGTAATTCTTGATGACGGAGAAACTCCGGACAGCCTCGCTTCCAAGATTCATAAACTAGAGCATGAACATTTCGCAGAAACCATTAATAATTTAATTACATTAAACCATTGATTCCTTACTTTCGTCTAAACTGAATAAAAGTGAAATTATGAGAAAACATACCTTAATTCAAACAGCAGCTTTCCTTTTTTTATGCGTTACAAGCTTACACGTAAACGCTCAAAAGCGAAGCGAAAAAGACAACATAAGACAGAACGTACTGAAAACGAATGTACTCGGTTATTTTGCGGGTCAATATCAAATCGCCTATGAACATGGACTGAACGAGAATGTATCGGTCCAATTATCCGCTGGTTTCTTAACAGGAGGTACAACCAATGCTAATTATAAGAATAAACGAACCGGATTTATTTTAATCCCCGAAGTACATTATTATTTCAATGGCAATGCCCCTCGGGGGTTCTATGTTGGTGCCTTTGCTCGATATCGTCATGCAAACAATAAACTAACCGATGCAAGTTGGACTGCTGGTGGCACTGGCACCGATCAAGATTTATCTCGCAAGCGAAAAGTAAACTCAATTGGAGGAGGCGCTGTTCTGGGTTATCAAGTGATATCCCGCGGTGGATTTACCTTTGATATTTTTGGTGGACCTCAATTTAAGTCGAGAACGTACAACACCGTATATGGCAATGCGGACCTGAATGAAAGATCTACAACAGGAGGGTTTGATTCATTGGGAGACGAATTCTTTTCACAGAAATATACTGATTTTAAAGTTGGAGAAAAAGCTGGAATGGGACTTCGATTTGGTTTTAATTTTGGATATGCTTTTTAAAGAAAAGAATTATTCAATAGTAGAAGTAAAACTATTAGGGTATCTTTACTTATCACCCCATAGATACAATTAAGTCATGTCATACATTGCCCCTAAAAGACTGCTATTTATTTTAATTAGTTGCCTTTTTTCATTGAATTGTTTTGCTCAAGATTCTACAATCGTAAAGACTACTAAGTACATTTTTAAAACTCATCTACCCGGTTATATTCTTGGTCGCTATGAAGCAGCACTTGAAGTTTCAAAATGGAAAAAAATCTCGTTCCAATTTTCTGGTGGACTCATCAAAAGAAGTGAAACAGGAAATTCAAATAGCAGACCTTATGAATTATACCGCAATGGTTATACCGGTTTGCTTCAGATCAAGTTTTATGCAAAGGACCAATCCCTTATGGGAACATATGTCAGCCCATTTATTGGTTTGAGTAAAGTTCAAGCCGAATTTATAGATAATTCTTGTAACTATAATAGCCTTACTACTGACACCAATCTCTCGCATTCTAGATTAGAAACGACAATAAATTTAGGCTTTCTAATCGGTCATCAACTAATTCATAAAAATGGATTTACTGTGGACCTTTTCGCTGGCCCGCAAGTTTTTGACAACACTACCTCAGACGTTAGTTATAATGTCGAGGAACTAAATGCAAGTAGCCCAAACGATGGAAAAGTGACAATAGGAAACCAGTTATTTACCAATTATTTTCGTCCATTGAATATCGAAAATGAAAAATCCATTCTTAGCTTTAGAGTTGGTGTAAGTATTGGGTACACTTTCTAATTCTTTCTATTTAATTGCTGCGTTAGGTCGCTTTTTTACGACTCACCAAATACACCCCACTAAAGATCAAAATCCCGGCTACGACCTTTATCCAATTCATAGATTCCTCAAAAAATAAAATAGCAATTATAGACGCTAAAAAGGGCTGTAAATAAATGTAAGAACCGATTACTGTTGGCGATAATTGCTTCATAGCAAACACATTCCAGAGGTACGCTAAAAAGGTCATCGCTATTAGTACATAAGCCAGGACCCAGTAGCTTTGGCCTGTAAATAGAGTCCAATCAATTTCACCAACTTGAAAAATACCAAATGGCAAAACCATAACGGCGCCAAAAAGAAATACCCAACGAATTACGGTCAATGGAGCATATTTTGACATAAGCGGTTTGACAGCAATGAGGTACATGGAATACGAGGCTGCGTTGAGGAATACAAAAAAATCACCCAATCCTGGATTACTACCTAAGTCAGAAGATTGTCCTTTGTAGATTAAAAAAAAAGCACCGATTAAACCAAGCGCAATTCCAATCCCTTTATTAATTGTAAAACGCTCCTTGAGAATTATGCTGGCCATGATTACCACTAGAATGGGTGTTGTGAGCATCATAAGTGCGGCATGAACTGGTGTAGTTCGTGAAAGACCTTCAAAAAAAAAGAGTTGATTCATCGCTACTCCGAACAGACCGCAGAGAATTAATCTTGGGAAATCTTTCTTCGAAATTCTCTCTTTATTTTTTGAACGCAGTAAAAAAAATAACCAAAATAAAAGAGTGCCTACCGATACGCGTAAGAGAATAAAACCACGAGGCTGAATTAAATCGGGCATGATGATTTTACTTATAGAAAACCCACCGGCATAAATCATGGTGACAGCTAAGACCGCAATATGAGCTACTTTTCTGGAATGCATCGCTCGCAAAAGTAGTAAGAAGTGCTAAGTATTAAACTTTTTTTCAAGCGCTATAAAACGGTGATCAAATATTTCTTCCACCTTTTTTTTCACGAAGAGTGACTGCGCAATATCCCCTAAGAAACCAAGCGGTAATTTGTAGTGAATGATATCTTTCATAAGCATACCCTCCGCCGTTTCGGCAATATGGTGCTCATGGTGCCACATGGTATAAGGTCCAAAACGTTGCTCATCTACAAAGTAGTTTCCTTTATCTACATGAGTAATTTCTGTACACCAGTTTAGCTTGATGCCAAACATGGGACTCACCTTGTAAGTAATAATTTGTCCGGCGTACATTTCATCAGCCAAGTTTTCCGTCGTGATTTGAAAACCCATTTCATCAGGTGTTATTTCCTGTAAATTTTTAGGTGACGAAATAAAATCCCATAGGGTTTCTTTATCTGTTTGAACCAACTGTGTTTTTTCTAATTTATATATTGCCATACGTTTTATTCTTTTCTTGTATTCTTAACTTCAGTGGTTGCCATTCTTCTGCACTTTTCACTACAGTATTTTACCTGATCCCAATCTCGTTTCCACTTTTTACGCCATGCGAAAGGTCGTTGGCAGACCACACAAATTTTTTCGGGTAAAAATTGTTTTTTATGCATTTTTTAAATCATTCTGATGCTGCCCATTCCACCATCCGCATGCAAAATTTGACCTGTTATCCAACTACTATCCTCTGTAAGCAAAAACTTTGCCGTAGCGGCTAATTGATCTGGCGTACCTACTGTTTTTAGGGGATGTCTTTGGGCCGAAGCTGCTTTCTTTTCGTCAGAACTAAGTAGACTCGAAGCCAAAGGTGTATCTGTAAGGGAAGGGGCTATACAATTGACTCGAATACTTGGAGCCAATTCTGCCGCCAATGCTTTAGTCAATCCTTCAATCGCACCTTTGCTGCTAGCTACTAAGGAATGAAATCCCATTCCCGTCTGAACCGCAACCGTTGAAAAAAGTACTATAGAAGATTGTCCTCCTTTTTTAAGATTCGGCACTAGCTGTTGAATTGCTTTTACCGCACCTACTAAGTTGACTTCATAGTCTTTGATAAAATCTGCCGGCTTAATTCTAGTAAAAGGTCGCAAACTAATTGTACCTGGCAGGTAGACAAGGCCATGAATTTCCTCAGGAATATTTTCTAAGGCATCTTCTTTAGTGACATCGAAATGCTGGTAATTCACCTTGTCACGATTCTCCTTTTTATTTTCGTTGTACGTAACAAATAAATTACTACTATCCGAAAGCTGACTTACGAGTGCTTCTCCAATTCCTGAACTTCCTCCTATAATAACGTAATTTTTCATTGTTTAAATTTATAAACACAAATTTAAACAAAATAATCTACATTTCGAAAAATGCAGGCAGAAAGACCAATGATTTAGGCTCTGGCCAATTGTAATTTTCTAAGTAAAGAGAGCTTGTATACTCCAAAGGCAATTGCAGAAAACGCGAGATTCGAGGTAAATGCATTCAAGAAAAGCTGCGAGCCTTCGGCTTGATAAAACGGGATCGCCATCAAATAGCACTCAACAAAACCAGCCCAAGAATAACCGTAGTAACCAGCGGCAAAAACACCTAAGTTTGAAACCATCCAAAATACTAGCGTGCCGCCTAAAGTGAATCCTAATGCTCGGGTCCACTTCTCAGGGTCTAACTTGGTACCCATTAAAACTACTAAGCCAACTCCCACATATTTTAGCAATAATGCCCAATTCAGATTGGGAGCCATTTGCGGCATAAACATGGTAAAACAAACATCCGTAAGAATCATAGCTCCTATGAGAATAATGAAAGGAGATCTTTTATTTTGGAAAGCTGAACCAAAGAAAATTCCTAATGCGGCGATCGGCATTAGATTGAACCATTTCATTTCATTGAAAAGTAATCTTACAGCCACAACGGCAATTATCAATCCTGCTATTAATGCTATTTTCTTCTTGTTCATATTGTAAAGGTGCTTGTTGTTCGTTGGAATCCCAAAATTATTTATTTTTTCTGCAAAGAAGTGCAAAATAAAAACTTTATTTTTTTGACTTTTCGCCCATGGCTTTTTTTAGTTCGTTAATAACTACTATTTCATTGGCGTCTGCTTTGTTCAGTACGCTTAACTCCCATGAAATCCAATCTTGCAAATGGCTAAAGTAGAAAAAGCGTTGCCAATACGTTGTCCCTTTGGGCTCTAGGACAGTGATATTCTTGCAGTATTTTTTTACGATATTTAATAAGAAATCCATTCGCTTCTTGTTCTTGGAACTTGCTTTTACGTCCTTGAGTGCCACAACAGCTAATTCAGGATGTTTGGTGCGCCAACCCATAATTTCATTATGAGTCATTTCAGGAATTACATTATGCCATGCGAGCATTTTAGCATTCTCATTCAGTTGCTGTCTGAAACGTATAGCCAAGCCTTCATAGCCAATCGTGGTATAAATAATAGGCACTGTACTTGTCAATTTTTTAGCAATAGACTTGGCCTTTGTTTTTATGCTTCGGCTTTCTTTGTCTAATAAAGAAACTACTCCTTTCAATTGAAGGGCAACGCTTTGCTTTAGAAACCCAGCTTGGTGTAACACGTGCAATTGCTGCACTAAAGAATATCCTAGGCAAGAGCGCGGAGGCATACCACCCGGAACAACAATGCACGTAAACTTATTTTTTTTAGCCAAATCTTCTAAATATCCACCAGAAGTAATACAGACTATTTCAGCCTTTGCCTTTATAGCAATCTTAACCGCTGCTAAGGTCTCTTCCGTATTGCCAGAATAGGAACAAGCAATGAAAAGGGTTTTCTTATTAATCGTTTTATGCGTGCTGTAACTTTTATTTACGGTAAACGGAATCTCAATTTTATCTTTTACAAAATCTTGAATGATAGTAGCGCCGATACCACTACCTCCTAATCCACTAACATAAATTTGAGTAAACTTTTTCTTCCCAAAAGATAATGGATTTTTTTTACTGATAGCTAAGGCTTTGTCTAATTGATTACTAAAATTGGCTATAAGATCTTTCATAACTATTAAGCGTGTAAATTTAAGGTATAAAATATGAACTCAAATCTTGACATAGGAGAATTTGGCGAAGATTTAGCAGTGGATTATTTAACCTCCAAAGGTTTTGAAATAATAGAACGTAATTGGCGTCATAAACATTGGGAGTTAGATATTATTTGTAAAGAAGGCAAGACTACTGTTTTTGTAGAAGTGAAAACAAGAAAATCAACGAAGTACGGTTTGCCTGAAGAAGGACTCACCAAGAAAAAACTGAAAACAATCATTGCCGCCGGAGCGGAGTACTTACACAAACATCCTAATTGGGATATTCGGTATGATTGTGTGTCTATATTACTCGAAGGCAAAAATGTAAAGGACCTGCTTCATATCAAAGACATTTATATTTAGTTTTTTTGAGAATCCTTAGTGCCTCTTTGTGTACTTAGTGTCTAGGTGGTTAAGAAAATACCACTAAGGCACGTAGAACACTTAGAGGCGCTAAGCTCTGTTCTTTATTCTTTGGGGAGCAAAGCAAATTTTTCAGTAACTAGAGAAACTACTTGCTGAGAAATATTTTCGCAGCTAAAATTAATAAGTAATCCTTTTGGCAATTCTGATAACTTCAGATAAGAAAGAAGTTGAGCTTTAAAAAGTGGGATCATTATCTCCACCGCTTTGAGTTCTACAATGATTATATCTTCTACTAAAACATCAATGCGGAGTAAGTTACCTAAATCTTTTCCTTTATAAACTACAGGCAATTGAACTTCTGATTTCACCTTTAAGCCTTTAGAATTTAACTCGTCAATAAAACACTTTTGATAAACAGATTCTAGCAGTCCAGGACCTAAGTGCTTATGTACTTCTATGGCGCAACCAACTATTTTGTAGGCAAGATCGTTTATTTGTTTCTGTGTCATGATGTTTCGTTTTTTTACCACGCAGACTCGCAGTTCACAAAGAAACACTAAGATTAGTGTACCTAAGTGCCCTTAGTGTCTTAGTGGTTTTTCTTTAGTACTCTAAAACTTATGCGTAACACCAGTATAATTCCAAGGCGTAATTTTCTTCAATTCAGCTTTTACTTTTTTGCTCACTTTTAAATTATCAATAAAGCTGTGCATGCTTGCTTGTGTGATGCCGCCTTTGCCTCTTGTCAATTCTTTCAAGGCTTCGTAAGGCTTATCAAAATTCTCTCTGCGCAAAATAGTTTGTACGGCTTCGGCTACCACTGCCCAGTTATTTTCTAGGTCGCTTTGTAGTTTGGCTTTATTCAATAGTAATTTACCTAAACCTCTTTCCAAGCTAGAAAAAGCTAATAGAGAATGCGCTAAGGGCACTCCAATATTTCTAAGCACCGTGCTATCCGTTAGGTCGCGCTGCAATCTTGAGATAGGTAATTTAGCAGATAAATGTTCATAAGTAGCGTTCGCCATACCAAAGTTTCCTTCTGCATTTTCAAAATCAATTGGGTTTACCTTGTGCGGCATAGCCGATGAACCTACTTCGCCTTTCTTCGTTTTTTGTTTGAAATAATCCATAGAAATATAGGTCCACATATCGCGGGCTAAATCAATGAGAATATTATTGATGCGCTTCATAGTATCAAACTGTGTAGCTAGCATATCGTAGTGCTCAATCTGTGTAGTAAATTGCGATCGGAATAATCCAAGGCGTTTGTTTACAAATTCGTTTCCAAATGCCGTCCAATTTTTTTTAGGGAACGCTACTTTGTGTGCGTTAAAATTACCCGTGGCTCCACCAAACTTAGCCGCAAACGGCACAGCCTCTAACAATACGATTTGGTTTTCTAAGCGCTCTACGAACACCATAATCTCTTTACCAAGCATAGTAGGGCTCGCGCTTTGTCCGTGTGTTCGGGCTAGCATGGGTACCTCCTTCCATTTAGTGGCAAGTTTTCTTAGGTGTGCAATTGTTTTTCTTAGACCGGGTACGTATTCCTTTTCAATGGCATGCTTCCAACTTAGTGGCACGGCTGTATTATTAATATCCTGGCTCGTTAATCCGAAATGCACCCATTCACTTTTTTTAGAGAGTTTCAGCTTAGCCATTTTTTCTTTTATGAAATATTCCACCGCTTTTACATCGTGGCGGGTTACGGCTTCTATTTTTTTAATGGCCTCAGCATCCTTAACCGTAAAGGTTGAATACAGCTTACGCAAAGCTTTTTTATTGGCAACTGTAAGAGCAAAATATTTATGCTCGCTCAGCGCGATAAAATATTCTACCTCTATCCAAACTCTATATTTAAACAAGGCATACTCGCTAAAGTA
>Ga0114953_1000220_pt1 | contig 41271 bp, 30 predicted proteins | sample SidtaG_FD_87298 | JGI IMG/M metagenome (GOLD analysis project Ga0114953, IMG submission 87298) | Marine algal microbial communities from Sidmouth, United Kingdom - Sidmouth_Male2 metaG | ecosystem: Host-associated > Algae > Red algae > Unclassified | place: Sidmouth, United Kingdom | collected...
TATAAGATGAGTATTGCAAAAATACCTATGCCTAAAAATTCAGACAATGGAGAAGATAAATCTCTTCGTCGAAGTAGACGGGTAAGGATACCGCGATAGTCATCATTGACCTCCTTAAATTTTACTTTTTGGTAGTCTTGTGCATTGAAGGCTTTAATTACTTTTAATCCTGATAACCCTTGCTCTAACAAGGACATTAAAGTACCCAATTTGTCCTGAGCTTCATTAGATTGCCTTTTCAGCGCTCTGCCTATACTTCCAAGTATGAGGGTTGATATTAATAATAACAGTATGACGAACAGGGTCAATTTGGGACTTATGAATAACATCACAGAAAGCGAACCTATAATCATGAGCGGTTCTCGCACTATAACTTCCATCATATTCAGTATACTCCATTCTATTTCGTTTACATCATTACTGACTCTAGAGATAATATCCCCTTTGCGTCGCTCATTGAAAAAGCCAATAGGTAAGACTAGTGCATGTTCAAATAACCTCTGGCGGATGTCCCTGACAATTCCGTTCCTAGCTGGCGTAATAAAAAATAGGGACAAGTATCTAAATAAATTTCTAAAAAAGTATGCTCCAAGTAATGTACCCAATACAAAACCTAATGCCTGCTTTTCGCCGTGCTCTAGGATTATTTGGGAACAGTAATAAGTAAAGTAATCTGCATAACTATCTATATCAAAAGGGGATATCACCGGCTTGCTTGTGACTAACTCTGCTTGATCAAAAAGAATGCTTAGAAATGGAATAAAAAGAGTAATGGAGAAAACCGAGAAAATAACCATGAGGATATTGCATATCACATTGAGCACTACATTGAGTTTGTAGGGCTTAACAAATACTAACAACTCCCAAATTGCTTTCATAGATATTTATACTCTTCGGATTGCTTGTATTAACACCTCAGTGGGGTATATCGTCATAGAATACCGCAGGGCTAGCTATATATAGATTAAAAGTTAAGGCTTTTTATCTTTCTTCTCTTCTCCAAAATCAAAGTCATTTAAGAATCCCGTATTGAAATCCCCTTTTCTAAAAGCTTCATCCTTCATTATCATTTGATGTAGAGGAACAGTTGTTTTTAGACCTTCAATAATAAACTCATCTAATGCTCTTGACATTTTTTTGATGCACTCTTCTCTAGTCTGAGCTCTGCAAATCAACTTCGCAATCATAGAATCATAGTGAGGAGAAACGGTGTACCCAGAATATACGTGTGTATCTACCCGTACACCATGGCCTTTAGGAGAATGGAATGAAGAAATAGTACCAGGGGAAGGTCTAAAATCATTGTAAACATCTTCTGCATTGATCCTACATTCCATAGCATGCATGGTAGGTTCATAGTTCTTTTTTCCAATCTTTTCCCCTGCAGCTATTTTTATTTGTTCTTTGATAAGATCATGATCGATTACTTCTTCTGTGACAGTATGCTCTACTTGGATACGTGTATTCATTTCCATGAAATAAAAATCTTTATTTTTATCTACAAGAAACTCTACTGTACCAACACCTTCATATTTAATGGACTTAGCTGCCTTTATGGCTGCTTCACCCATTTTCTTACGAAGTGATTTAGTCATAAAAGGCGAAGGCGCTTCTTCTATCAATTTCTGGTGTCTACGCTGGATAGAACAATCTCTTTCTGAGAGGTGAATTACATTTCCGTATTGATCTCCTGCTACTTGTATTTCTATATGACGAGGTTCTTCTACAAATTTTTCCATGTAGATGCCATCGTTGGAGAAGGATGCTTTGGCTTCATTTCGCGCCATATTCCAAGCGTCTTCAAATTCATCTTTGGCTCGTACAATTCTCATACCTTTTCCTCCACCACCTGCAGTAGCCTTAAGTATAACGGGGTAACCAATATCCTTAGCTATCTTCATTCCTTGCTTAGCATCTTTGAGTAGGCCACCTGATCCAGGTACTACTGGTACATTAGCTTTGATCATAGTTTCCTTCGCGGTGATCTTATCTCCCATTTTACGAATCTGCTCTGGAGTAGGTCCTATAAACTTAATTCCATACTCCGTACAAACTTCAGCAAAGTCTGCATTCTCAGATAGAAAACCATAACCCGGATGAACCGCATCTGCGTTGGTAATTTCTACTGCAGCCATAATTTTTGGAATCGAAAGATATGATAAAGCAGATGAGGCTGGACCTATACAAACAGCTTCGTCCGCAAATCTCACATGGAGGCTTTCTCTATCTACAGTAGAATAAACGGCTACTGTCTTGATGCCCATTTCCTTACAGGTACGCACTATACGTAGGGCTATTTCTCCTCTATTGGCAATTAATATTTTTTTAAACATAGTAGTTCATAATATTTGGTGAAGTCAGAAATTAAGCATTAGGATCAACCAAATATAATATTTGGTCGTACTCCACTGGTGAAGCATCTTCAATCATGACTTTCACGATTTTACCAGCTACTTCTGACTCAATTTCATTAAACAACTTCATTGCCTCTACTATACATACTACATCTCCTACATTGATATTATCTCCTACTTTCACATAAGCAGGTTTGTCAGGAGAAGCTGATCGGTAGAAAGTACCTACTATAGGAGATTTTACTTCTATTAAATTACTGTTAGCATCTTTTGTACCGTCGGCAGCATTAGCAGCAGGGACATCAGCCTTAATTGCTTCAGCAGGTTTGTCCACTGATGGAGCAGCAGCAGTGGTTGTGGGCTGTGCTGAAATGATATGCTGAACTGGAGATGCGGTAGTCATAGGAATCATAGATGGCGAAACCTGTGGGGCATTACCCTTTTTACTATAATTCTCTGTACGAATTGTTATTTCAAAATCCGTATTGCTATATTTAAATTCAGACAAGTTTGACTTGTTGATTGTACGTATTAAATCTGTTATTTCTTTGTAGGTCATGCTGAGGAAATTTATATTTTATAAAAAATAGCTTACTCTTTTACGCGTTCTACGTAGCTGGCAGAGGCTGTTTCTATTTTTATTTTATCACCAATATTTATAAAAAGAGGCACCTTTATTTCTGCGCCTGTTTCTACTGTCGCAGGCTTGCCTGCATTAGTTGCAGTATTACCTTTTTCACCTGGTTCTGTATAAGTTACCTCCAACTGAATGTACTGAGGCATTTCTATAGTCAATGGCACATTTCTTTCCGAATCGTACAATACCTCTACATCTGATCCTTCCTTCATTAAAGCAGGGTTTGGAAGCATCTGTTCTTCAAGGGTTGTTTGCTCAAAGCTTTCATTATTCATAAAATGGTATCCCATATCATCCTTATATAGATACTGAAATGTTCTACGCTCTACTCTGACAATATCGATTTTATGTCCAGCTGGAAATGTGTTGTCTACAACTTTACCCGAAGTAAGACTTTTCATTTTGGTTCGTACAAATGCAGCACCTTTCCCAGGCTTGACATGCTGAAAACTTACCACCGTCCACACATCGTGGTTATGGTTCATGCATAGCCCATTTTTTATTTCTGAAGTAGATGCCATTTTGTAGTTAAGTATATGATTTAATTAATGAGATGCGAAAATAAACAAAAATTGGGGATTGGTCGCTTAATTTTAGCCAAATCTAGCTACCTAGTAAGCCCACTTAATATATACAGATCCCCAAGTAAGTCCGCCTCCAAATGCAGTAAGCACTATATTCTGGCCTTTTTTAAGCTTCTTCTCGTAATCCCACAGGCATAATGGAAGTGTCCCCGCCGTGGTATTACCGTATTTCTCAATGTTTAACATGACTTTCTCCATAGGGAAATCTAGTCCATCCGCTACAGAATTAATTATGCGAATATTCGCTTGATGCGGTACTATCCAATCAATATCCTCCACTGAAAGTTTATTGCGTTTAAGCAATTTACTGGTCGTACTTATCATTCCCTTGACTGCTTTTTTGAAAACGTGTTTGCCTTCTTGATAGACAAAGTGCTCTCCTGCTGCGACCGTTTCTATAGAGGCTGGCTTGAGTGAACCACCCGCCTTCATATGCAAAATATCTCTGCCACTGCCATCTCCTCTGAGTATAGCATCTTGAAAGCCAAGCCCTTCCTTGTTTGGTTCTAGCAATACTCCACCTGCACCATCTCCAAATATAATACAAGTAGCTCTATCGGTATAGTCCATGATGGAAGACATCTTATCTGCTCCAATTACAATTACTTTTTTATACATTCCTGTACGAATAAATTGAGCTCCAGTCGTCAGTGCAAAAAGAAATCCAGAGCAAGCAGCATTGATATCATAGCCAAATGCATTTTTTAGTCCCGTTTTGTCCGCAATAGTATTAGCTGTGTCAGGAAAGACCATATCTGCAGTCACAGTCGCACAGATAATCATGTCTATTTCTTCTGGTGCAGTGCCAGATTTCTCTAAAATTCCCTTCACTACTTCAACGCACATATCTGACGTCGCTTTGCCTTTACCTTTAAGAATATGACGTTGCTTTATGCCTGTACGGCTTTGTATCCACTCGTCATTGGTGTCAACCATGGTCTCTAACTCCTTGTTGGTCAATATATAATCTGGGACATATCCGTGAACCGCCGTAATGGCTGCATCGACTAATTGCATATAACCTTAATATTTAAGTGAATTCAAGTCAACAAGGTAAAAAAAATGTCCTTAATGGCTACCCAAATGGAGAATTACATTTACAGGAAATCTTATTCATTTTTCCGCTAAATGGATGAATTTTTAGCGAGAGATGGCTTATTTCTAATCTGTTAGGTACTCAAATGCAACATTTATGTAAAATATTCATAGAATTATAAAGAAGATGCGTACGTGGCTCGTTTTCTTACCCATATTCAATACTCATTTACACAGTAAACAATATACATTAACGAGTTCATATATTGTATTTACATAATATGTATTTGATTGAAATATAGATATTTAGTTTTAAAAATTAATGCAAACAAAGTATAAACTGGTACACCTTTTGATTATAATAAAACATTATATGTTGGGAAAGAGCGTTTAGAATTTGCATTACTCATTAAAACTCAAAAACCATTTAGCTTATGAAAAAGATCACCATTATATTTTGTGTTTTGATTATGACTACGGCAGTTAGTGCCGCAAGTACAGACTTTATGGTGAATCTTGCCTCTGCAAAATATAAAGCGGGTATAGAGGGAAAATTGTACATGGTGCATTTTACGGCTAATTGGTGTACACCATGTAAGTGGATGAATTCCCACACATTCACAGATGATCGAGTTGCGAACTATCTCACGGATTACTATGTCCCAGTGAAGATTGACGTAGATGACTTTGATGGAATCATTATAAAGCAAAAGCATAATGTCCAATTTTTACCTACAGTGTTACTTTTTAATAGTAAAGGGGAAGAAGTAGGTCGTTTTGAGGAAGCGATCGGACCAAGTAAGTTGATGATGATTCTGGAAGAAAATAATATTCCCTTAAATCGAGAAAAAATAAATCTTCCTGAGCCAGCTGCTGCGGTAAATCCCGCAGCTATATCGAGACCTTTACTACCTTCTATTTTTGATGATAGTGACAATCTTCCTACTGCCCCCGAAGTGTCAGTTAAAGAATCTACACCCGTAAATTTAGAGACGTCCAAGACTACCTATAGCGCGCCAAATATGCCTTCCGATGTCGAAAGTTATACTAAGACATCTGCTATCGAAAGTGAAGTGCAGGTGCTGACAAGTCCTGAAGTAAACGAAACACCTATTTTGATGGATGCCGAAAAACCGAACATAAATAATGTAAATACGGATACGGCTGAGGCCTTAGCTTTTCTTACTGGTGAAGGTATTTTTGAGCTAGATGTGAAGTATAAGCAGAAGAAAGGGTATAGTGTACAAATAGGCTTGTATGCAAGATATGAAAATGTATTGGCGGAGGTCCACAAATTTAAAAAGATGTACCAGCAGAACATTTATGTACACATCGGTAAAATAAATGGTGTCACTGTTTACCGTCTATTAATGGGCAGTTTTACCAATCGACCTTCTGCTATTGAATTAGAAAATAATCTCAAAAGTTTGGGGCTTGACTGCTTCGTAAATGACTTGAGCAAGATTTAATAACACTAAAGAAACACTGTTTTACAAATGGATAATGCCTCCCTTCATTGTGATTGGAGGCATTTTCTTTTGGGCGCTTTATTCCGTCATCCGCTTGCACTCTGGAGTCTAGCTGACTATTCAGGATAGGCGTTGTTTGTATTCGCTTCCCGTTTTTCTACGGGATTCATCCTGCACACCTCCTTCCTTCATTACTCTTCTATACACCTACGTATCGCTTCTACCGGGAGCGCAACAATTTCCTTATTCCTGATTTTGCTACTGTATTGGCTTTGGGGGTACGCAGATGACGCGGCTTGCGGCAGATATAAACACATAGGTTTTGTATTCGATTTAGTTTTATAATTCAAATTTTTATTTCAGTACCTCAATAATTAATCATTTTTCAACCTCCCATTCTTTACTAGTAATATAAACCGTACCCTTGAAAAGAGCGACCACCGTGCCATCTAGTTTACTGACGATCACCTCGTAAAGTCCGATCTTATTGGATCGATGTTTTTCTACCGCTTTTGCTTCGATAATATCATCCATATGAAGTGGCGCGACATGCGAAATAGAAGTCTCGATAGACACCGCCTTTACGCCATGACTGTTAGATGCAAATGCCAATGCGCTATCTGCTAACGCATATGTAATACCGCCATGTGCGATACTAAAACCATTACACATTTCTTTGCGAATTTTCATCTGTAGGTGGCTGGATCCAAAACCATCTTTTATGCGCTTGATGCCTAGCCATTGGCTGTAATCATCATTACTATACATAGCATCTACGATCTCCTTTGGCGACTTTTTCATTTAATACTTTTTATACTAATCTTTCTTTTCCTTCTTATCGTCTTGGTCTTTGATATAAACCTCTGAGCCCTTTTCAAGATTTCTACTAACTGCTGCATATGGCCCGACCACAATCTGATCACCTTCAGCAAGACCAGAATTGATCTGAATATAATCATCATCTTGTATGCCAGTAGTCACTTCTCTCAGCGCCACTGTATCCGCATTGCTATAGATAAAGACTAATTCTTGTAATTCATTTTCTGACTTTGCTTTGTCTTTATCCTCGCGAACAGTTACTGCCTGGATAGGTACTGATAATACATCTTTTTCTTGTCGCGTAAAGATATCTACTGAAGCAGACATACCTGGTCTGAAAGGAAAATTCCTACCTTGCAATAAATCTTGATAGGAGGCCTGCTCCATACGTATCGTGACTACAAAATTAGTAACTTGATCAGAGGTCAAAACGACATTGGCTCCAGCAGCATTACTGGCAGAGTTGGCTACTTTTGTAACAACACCTTTAAAGGTTCTATCTTGATATGCATCTACTTCTATTTCTACTTCATCTTTTAATTTCACCTTTAGCACATCACTTTCATTTACTTCTACCTGTACCTCCATTACATCCATATTGGCAATCCGCATTAGTTCCGTACCTGTCATCTGGATCATCCCTACTACCCTTTCTCCTTGTTCTACATTGAGCAAGCTTACTACCCCGTCAGTTGGTGCATAAAGGCTAGTTCGCTTAAGACTAGTTTTAGATTCTTTGAGAGATGCGCGCTGAGATTTGACGGTAAATTCTGCTGCTTTGATACCTTGTTGAGCAGATTCATAATTGGCTTGAGCAGTTATAAAAGAGGCATCAGCGGAGCGCACATTTGCATTTAGAGCATCTAAGTTAGACTTAGATAAATCAAAATCTGCCTGCGAAATTACGCCCTGTTCGAATAATGTTTTATTCCTTTTATGAATAGCAGATAGGTTTTCCAGCTGAGCTAATAACTGTTCTCTCTGAGCAGCAGACTGCGAAATTTGCGCCTTTGCACTTTGAGCACTAGACTTGCTATTTGCTACTTGTGCTAGCGCATTATTTACTGCAGCTTCTGCTCTTTCTACTACCGACTGATACGCATCAGCATCTATACGTGCAAGTAATTGTCCCTGCTTCACGGAGTCTCCTTCCTCAACGTTAAGCGCCACTACCTCTCCAGATACATCCGAAGTTATCTTGATTTCTACCTCAGGAAATATTTTACCAGTTGCTGCTACTTTTTCAATAAGTGTTCTTCTCTCCACTTTACCGATGTCTACGGCCATCCCCTTCTTCTTACCTTTATTTGTGTAGACAGCTGCAGCAATACCGACAGCTACAATACCTGCTAGCACATAAATCATCCAATTATTATTATTCTTTTTCTTTGCCATACTATCTTATTGCTTAGATGATGTTTATAAGTTAAAAAGTCAGCGGTACTCCTCGATAAAAATCGACCACTTTCACATTGAAAAGGTATTGGTACTTTGCTACGATCAAATCTATCTGCGCAGCGTCTAATCTATTTTTTGCGACACTCAAATCCAAGCTATTTATCGCACCTAGTTTAAATTTCTTTTCCGTATTATCAAAGGAAGCCTGCGTTGCGTCAAGTGATTTTTGGGCAGCCACTAATTGCAATTTAGAAGCCTTCGCATCTGTCAATGCTTGCTGTATATCAGAGCGAAGCTTCTGATCCAACTGCTCATTACTGTAGCTAGTGTTCAGTACATTTAATGCAGCTCTATCCTCTGCGATATTGGCTCTACTGTTATTGTAGATGGGAACATTTAGGGATAAACCTATATTCTGGCCTAAGTTGTCAGAAAGTTGATCAAAGTAAGGAACTGTACCAATGCGCTTTCCTGGCACCATAAAATTTTGCCCAAGTATAATTGGCGTTCCATCTACAAATACTTCGTTCTCTATCAGTACAGAAACTGGATCGTCAAACACAGGAACCTGATCCGAAAATCTAGAATCAATACCACCAAAGATTACTAATCGAGGCAACTTATCCGCTCTTGCTATTTTAGCTTGTAATTCTGCACTTTTCATACGCAGTTTACTGGCTTTAAGAAAAGGCTGATTGCTGACCGCTTTAGCGTATACTTCCGCAAGTGTCCAAGTATCTATCACATCATCTGGCGATACATCTATTTCGCTTACTGCTAACTCGAAAATTTGATCCGCTGGTATTTGTAGTAATAGTTTCAGGTTTAGGAGCGCTAGACTTGCTGCATTTTGCTGTATGATTATCTCTTGCTGATTGAGAGCGAGTTGCGCTTCTAGCTCCAAGATATCATTGGCTGGTAGTGCGCCTGCTTTGATTAATCTTATAGTATTCTCTGATTGTATTTCGGTAAGCGCCATTCGTTGTTGTGCATTAGCTGTACGTTCTTTAGCAAATAATACATTGATATAAGAAGTTGCTACGGTTAATGCGATATCATTTTTATCTTGCAAAAGATCTTCCTTAGCGGCTAGAGCGTCTATTTCTCCTTGCTCGATAAGCGTATTAATTTTGCCGCCATTAAATATAATAGCCGAACTGTTAAGCCCAATGGTCTGGCTAGAAAAAGCATCTAATGAAAATGAGTTGGTAGTAGGATCAATCGTTCTACCAAACTGGTAACCGAAACTTGAGCTGGCGCTGAGTGAGGGGTAGCGAGCATTTCTATTTAGCTGCTCATTTAATAATGCCTGTTCTAGGCGCAATTGTGACTGTTTGATCCCTAGGTTAGCCTCTAAAGCATGGCTTATACATCGCTCTAAGCTCCATGTATCTTGGGCCATGGTATTACCCGTAATACAAAGAATTACAAAAAGGAAAATCCAATTGATGATTCTTTTCATTTCGATAGATTTATTTATGTACTGGTTCTGGACAAAATCTATCCGAAAGTACAATTTCACGTAAATCTAAAAAAGCTATCGGGTTAATTGGTTTTTTTTTATATGAATGGCTGCAATTTAGGGATGAATACTGCTTGGATTCTAAGCAAGTATATCCGAATCAGTAAATTTCGTGTTGTCTACTTAAATGAAGAAATTCTACGGTATCCTATGAGTTGATCGTACCGCTGTCCAAAGGGTCGATAGTAAATGTATATATTGTATTCATTATCCGCTTCGAACCAATTTCCTTCTACTTCGCTAAAGGTAAAATTTTGAGTCCCTGCATCCGCGTCTGGCTGAAATGCGTACATATAATTATAGTAACCTTGCTTGAGCAGTACTTCGATTTCATACTTTAGCGACTGATCATTGTAGCGCATCTTAAAGGGCTCTGATATAGTCCAATCACTCAATTCTCCATAAACATAAACATCTCCTTGAAAATAGGGCTGCGGAGCATCGAGGGTAAAATAGGTTAATACATATTCTCCTGAGAGTACTTGATCTTCCTCATATCTCATACGATCGTCCTGCTCTATCTCAGCAACCAATTCTCTTAATCTGGCTTCATCTATTTGCTCTTGTTCACTCAACTCGGAGGAGTTATTTGTGATAACCTTTACAGGATTACCTAAAAAGCGATACGATACGTGATCAAAGTTTTGTATAACAAACTTACCGTTGGCGTCAGGTGTGTCAAAATAATTTTTTCGTGACCGTGGCTGATCAAGCTTTACCAATACGTCAAATCCTTCTTCTAGCTCTTCAATTCTCTCTATAAAATTAAGTCTATTTTCTAAAGAACGCATATCCATAAAACGCCACTCCTTTCCAGCTTCAAAACATATTTTATTCTGATAACGGAATTCTAACTTCCCTTGCTTGATAAATAAGGGTTTAATATCAGATATTGCAGAACTCCATCGACTATTCTGTACCACCGTAGCACTTAGCTGGTCTGGTATACTCTGTATCGGTAAATCTTTGCTAGTAATATCAAAGTCCACTTCTTGATGAGAGCGACTTTGATCATTTCTGAAAGAAACACGAACATCTGGAGTTATGTTTACAATATTTTCAGACACCATGAATCGTCTCGTCAATACTAATTCTTTTTCATCCGTATCGTCATATACTTTCAGTACATAGTTCCCCGATAGTTTCCATTTGACACGATCATTTGGTAAAGTCAGTGAAAAATTGATATAGTCAGAATATTCGGTTCGACTAAAATTATACTCTTGAAATATCTCATCCTGAAAGCCATCTAAAAATTCGAAAATATTTAGCTCATCATTTGGAGTCCAATCAGAATTATATTGCTGAATGCTGTATCTATAATTTCTTACATCCAAGTTAACATCATCAAATGACAACTTTAGCTTGGTTGTAGCGCCCATAAAGAGAACAGGTTCAGAAAGGGGTAAGCCAACTGGATGAAATTTTACGGTGCGAATATTATCAACAAAAATGTGATTGCAAAGCATGATTCTGCTCTGCTGATCTAGCATATCTTTTTTAGAAACTTTTTTTGTCTGACCCCTACCGAATAACGAAATCAATAAACAAGTAAAAAGCAATAGGTATCTAATCTTCATATCTAACGATGTTAGGTTTTGATGTCCATGGATTGTCTTTTATGCGAAATCTCCAATCCCAAAATCTTGATTCTTTAGCGCCAAAAATACCAACCCTCGGGCCAGCTACGATTTGGCTGGGCGCAATGATTGTGCCTCTGTCTTCTATATATATAACTCCAAGACTCTCGGTTAAAGAAACGCCTGAAAATATAGTTTTAATACCTAATGCAACACACAATTTACCAGGACCATTAGTTAGTGAAGGTTTATTATCCGTAAACTTACGTCTTTTTAGCATTATATCGACCCCTTCGATGGGTTCTATGGCGCGAACGAGCACAGCATGGGCTATATTCATCTCAGCAGTCACCACATTAAAGAGGTGATGTATACCATAGCAAAGGTAAACATACGCTGCCCCTCCCTCCCGAAACATGACTTCCGTTCGCTCGGTTCTCTTATTCGTGTAGGCATGGCAAGCTTTATCATCGGGCGCTCTGTAGGCCTCGGTTTCTACAATCATACCAACAGTACGCTGCCCATCTATATTGGTAACTATGTATTTTCCTAGGAGTTCTTTACTGATCTGGAGTACATCAAGTCGAGTATAGAATGACTTATTTAAAACAAAAATATTATTCTTCAAAATGTATAAGAGTGGTGAGATAACATAACTTTGTAAATCATATAGCTCCGTATTTTGTTCGACACAATTAGCTTATACTTCAAAATTGGTTTTTCTCATATCTACGATTTCGCGGCAGTAGATCATATTTTATTTTTGGTAGCGTTGAGCGCACTTTTTACTATTGCAGATTGGCGAAAATTATTGATTTTAATCACTGCATTTACTATCGGGCATAGCTTCACACTTATATTGGTAAGCTTAGATGCTTTTCAGATAAATTCTCGTTTCGTTGAATTGCTTATTCCCATCACGATTATGCTTACAGCTGTTTATAATTTCTACATCTTAGCCAAAAATAAACTTTTACTCTCAAAACCTCAGAGACATTATGTGCTTGCATTGGGTTTTGGATGGATACACGGCATGGCATTTTCTAACTACTTGCGCACTACCCTATTTCCAGGAGAAAGCTTGCTCACACAGCTATTTGCATTTAACATAGGTATAGAGCTAGGGCAGATACTGATAGTTGGTCAAATAATGCTGATTAGCTATATATTAACGTCTATCTTCAAAATAAAATTTAAACATTACGCATTTACTTTATCGGGACTAGCTTTTGCCTTATCTTTATATCTATTTATTGAACAATGGTGAATCATCTGATTATTTTTATTTCTTCTTTTATCCTACTTAGCCTCACTACTGCGCATGAGTTTCATGTAAGTAAGTGCTTAGTAGAGTTTAATAGTGAGTCCTCAGAAATTCAGATTTCTATTAATATCTTTATTGATGATTTAGAAACTGCGTTGAGCGAGAAAGGTATCGTCAACCTTTACATAGGTACGGGTAAAGAAGATGCTGACGCTGAAATATATATTAAGAATTATCTTGACGAAGTTTTCATTATTGGGATGAATAATAGTAGCGAAATGAAGAGTCAGTTTATAGGTAAGGAAGTTAGTGAGGACTTGACCTCCATTTGGTGCTATATGAGTATCCCTGTTAAGGAAACTATTCGTAGTATATATGTCAAAAATGCGGTACTCCTAAAAGTTTTTGAGGATCAAAAAAACATCACGAGTATAGTAGGTCCAGCCAAAGAAAAATGTAGTTTTATGAGTAGCCGTGGCCTTGACGAAAAGATAGTTAGCTATTAAATATGCATAAAATATTAAAAACAATTTTTATAGCACCTATAAGATTATATCAATTTGCCCTATCTCCTCTTTTAGGACCAACCTGTAGATACCAACCCACCTGCAGTCACTATATGATACAGGCAATACATGAGTGGGGTATTATCCACGGAACATGGCTCGGCCTTAAACGTATATTTAGATGTCACCCCTGGGCTTCTTCAGGGCATGATCCAGTACCGAAAAGAAAAAAGAAAAATGCATAAACGTCCACGTAGAAATAGACAGTCTCAGGCTATCAGAGATATGGTACAAGAGACCAGATTGAATGTAAGTAACTTAGTCTATCCCCTCTTTTTGGAAGATGGTAAAAATATCAAAGTTGAGATAAGTTCTTTACCTGGAACTTTTCGCTTTTCTATAGATAAGCTGTTGCGGGAAATAGATGCCTGCGTTAAATTGGGTTTACGAAGCTTTATCCTTTTCCCCAAAGTAAACGGTCAGCTCAAAGATGCTCAAGGTACTTATTCATGGGATGAAAAAAATTTTTATCTAAAGGCGGCCAAAAAAATAAAAGAAAAATTTCCTAATGTTTGTTTGATTAGCGATGTAGCATTAGATCCATATAGTAGTGATGGGCATGATGGTTTTGTCAAAGATGGCAAAATCGACAATGACCTTACCCTGCCCTTGCTACAGAGAATGGCAGTTGCGCAAGCACAGGCCGGTTTTGATATCCTTGGTCCTTCAGATATGATGGATGGACGTGTAGGTGCCATGCGCACTGAGTTGGATAAATTTGGATACAAAGACACTGGAATTATGTCCTATACTGCCAAGTATGCGAGTGCCTACTACGGGCCTTTTCGCGACGCGTTAGATTCTGCACCTGTTATAAACAAAGAAATACCTAAGGACAAAAAATCCTATCAGATGAATCCTGCGAACAGCAAAGAAGCGCTGATCGAAGCTGAATTAGATACCCAAGAGGGTGCAGATTTTTTGATGGTAAAACCTGCTCTAAATTATCTAGACATCATTTCTTTATTGAAGCAAAATTTCGACCTTCCTATTGCAGCATATCACGTGAGTGGCGAGTGTGCTATGCTTATTGCTGCATGTCAAAATGGATGGCTGAACTATGAGGTAGCCATGCCGGAGACCCTACTCAGTATTCGTAGAGCAGGAGCGGATGCTATCCTTACTTACTTCGCCAAGGACTATGCTAAGTGGGTAAAGAAGTAAGCTCATTATTCTATGATTTTTTAATATTATATTTGTTTGGGTGTGTCTTGACCGCTCCACCGAAAAGGTGTCGCGCTCAAGTCGGGCTATACGCCACCAGGTCCTTCGGACTCCCCACGGAAAAGCGTGGGTCTGGCTACTATCCCTCACACAAAGAAAAATTATCTAGTTACGGATTCAGAATACTTTAGAGACAAAAACTTGTGATTAAGTTCAACATCAGCAAATAAACGCCCAATAATAAAACTTTCCCCTCACCTCTTAATTCAAAACATATTTCTATATTGAGGTGCACGGATTGGGTGTACAAATTTCATAAATAGTATGCAAAGAAAAGTGATCATTTTAATGGGTGTTTCTGGAGTTGGAAAAAGCACTGTTGGAAAACTATTAAGTAAAGCTTTAAATATTCCATTTTTTGATGGAGATGATTTTCATCCAGCAGAGAATATTACCAAAATGTCAGAAGGCTTGGCGCTCAATGACACGGATAGACAAGGATGGTTGCAAACGCTAAATAAACTTGCTGTAAAGCAACTGAGAACTACTAGTTGTATTATTGTATGTTCTGCACTAAAAAAATGTTATAGAGATATACTACAAACTAATATCAAAGAACATACTAAATGGGTATTTCTGGATGGTTCATATAACCAGATAAAAGAAAGGATCGATAAGCGAGAAGGTCATTTTATGAATGCCGATTTATTGAGATCACAGTTTGATACTTTGGAACCACCAATGGAAGCGCTTAGAATAAATATAGATCTGTCACCCCTCAATATAGTTGATATAATTTCAAAGGAATTGGTAAAAAAATCGGTATTTGGAGTCTATGGATTAGGGGTTATGGGTAAGAGTCTAAGTAGAAACTTAGCTAACAAGGGATTCTCCTTATCCATATTCAACAGGCATGTAGACTTCAGAGAAGTAGATGTTGCCAAAGATTTTAAGCATGAGTTTGAAGAATTATCTGATGTTCTTGCATTTGATAATATAGAGTCATTTGTAAATTCATTGCAAAGACCTAGGAAAATCATGCTCATGGTAAATGCTGGCAAAGCGGTAGATTTAGTAATCGAAGGTCTATTGCCGTTTTTGAACGAAGACGATATTTTAATAGACGGTGGAAACTCCAATTACAATAAAACCAAAGAACGCCTTGATTATTTGAATTCAAAAAAAATTCATTTAGTAGGAGCTGGTATTTCTGGAGGAGAAGAAGGTGCACTTATTGGACCTTCTATCATGCCAGGCGGAGCTCCAGAGATCTACAGACTTATACAACCTTTCTTAGAAGCGATTGCAGCAAAGGATGCCAAAGGGCTACCTTGTTGTACGCACATAGGAGCAGAAGGAAGTGGTCACTTTGTCAAAATGGTCCACAACGGCATCGAATATGTAGAGATGCAGTTATTAGCAGAAGTATATTTTATGCTAAAAGCTATGGATAATAATCCAGACCAAATAGCAGATATATTAGAAACATGGAAACAAACAGAAAATAGTTACTTGCTAGAAATCACTATTGATATATTAAGAAAAAAAGAGGGGAAAGATTGGTTGATTAATCACATCTTAGACAAGGCTAGCAATAAGGGTACAGGCAACTGGACAACCATAGCTTCTGCGCAGTTAGGTGTACCGAGTACAATGATTACTGCCGCACTATTTGCGCGCTATACTTCGGCTTTTAAAGAGGAACGTGTCGCAGCGAGTGCTCACTTTGAATCAAAAGATAGTTACATCCCAGTTCTTAGCACTGACAATATTTTAAAAGCGTTTCAGTTTACTAGATTAGTAAATCACTACCAAGGATTTAAATTGATTAAGGAAGCATCTAAAAGCTATAATTGGGAATTAAACTTAAGTGAACTTGCTAGAATTTGGACAAATGGTTGTATTATAAGATCAGATCTCATGGTAGAATTGGTTGATATTTTTAAATCAACAGATAATATGCTGGAGAGTGAGCAGATTATAAAGACACTAAAGCTACTAAAGCCAAGTGTTACAAAGGTGGTCATTGAATGTGTCCTAAATAATTTACCGATTCCATGTTTTAGTGAATCTATTAATTTTTTAAACAACTTTGCGATTGCAAACTCTTCTGCCAGCTTAGTTCAAGCACAGCGAGATTACTTTGGAGCACATACTTATCAGAGAAAAAATGATAATTCAATGAAATTTTATCATACGAACTGGAAAAAGATTTAACCAAAGATATCCATCAAGCCGTTAATCATTATAATTATAGAGAATACAAATGCTCCTGTCATAATAAGATTAGTTAACCAACGATTCTCTGGTAAGCCTGCATTTCTTCGATTCCATAAAATAAAAAAACTAATGATTACTAATGGTAATGCGAATACATTGAATACCTGTGTAAATATTTGACCTTGAATTGGGTTAAACCCAAATACTGGAATACTTAATGCTAAGATACTTCCTATCCCAGTGATCCATCTAAATCTTGATGATTTTACATCCAATCTTCCTGTATTGTAATCTCCAAGCATCAGAGGAACTATAATCAAACAAGGAAATATGGAAGAAAGTCCTGCACTTAAAGTACCAATAAAAAATATACTAACTGCAAATCTTCCAACTGAGGGTTCTAGTGCTTTGGACATATCCAAAACATGGTTTATTTCTGTACCTGTTCCATAAAGACTCCCACTTGCAACAGCCATAATAGATCCACTAATGGTAAATATCAAAGTTGCAGCAATAATGGCATCCTTTTTTTGGGTTTTGAAATCTTCCATAGTCCAACCTTTCCCTTGTATAAAAAGTGGTCTAGATAGAAAAGTAGCTGACGCCATAGTTGTTCCCACAAATGCTGCTACTATAATGCCAGAGCCATCCACATCTGGAATGGTGGGAACAAGTCCCATCACAATATCAATCGGAAGAGGAAATACAAAAAACAGTGTAAAGATGAATGATAAGCCCATCATACTTACAAAAAGCGCTAAAACTTTTTCAAACATAGTATAACTGCCTTTTATAAGTAGAGCATAGAATATACTCATAATGAGAATGGCTAGCACCAAAACTACTCCATACTTATGACTTTCTAATCCAGAAAAATTAATAACCAATATTTCAAAAATTACATTAGAGGTGATTCCTAATATTCCTATTAAGGAATTCCATTGACCAATACCCACGGCTATAATAGTCGCTATGGCAATAACCTTACCATACGGAATGTGTTTTTTGATAGCATATAGTGCAGTCTCTTGCGTACAAAGATAATAGCTTCCAGAGACATATATTAAAACTCCAGTGAAAAGGCAACTCGCTAACAATACCCAGAGTAAATCCATCCCATAATTGTTTCCAGCCACAATCATAGCAGTTACACTGCCCGTACCAATGGTGTATCCTATGGCAAAAATTCCAGGACCAAAGGACATCAAGAATTTAAAAATTTTCTTCATTGGTTTTTATGTTAGAAGGTATTGTAAAAGTAACAAAACGACTTTTAGCGTCTTCATCAATGACGCCTCTTCACATAGATTATATATTTAAAAATTGGTGCGCAGAAGCCCATAGGATCTCCTACATATTGTAGACTCCACCATTGATATCGAGTGTAGCGCCTGTAATAAAACCATCGTATTCAGAGGCCAGATACAATACTGCTCTCGCTACATCATCCGCATTACCTGCTCGCTGGATGGGAATACCAGCCGTGGTTTTAGCTGCTGATTCTTTTGTGGTATGTGTGTTATGAAATGACGTACCCAAAATAAGTCCTGGTGCAACGGCATTGACCCTAGTACCTTGACCGCCCAATTCTGTAGATAGCGCTCGAGTAAATGTAAGGATAGCCCCCTTACTAGTAGCATATGCTAAGGAGCCTCCATGTCCTCCTTTTCGTCCCGCAAGGGAAGATAAGTTTACAATACTACTATTCTTATTCTTAGCTAAGTGAGGTGCTGCAGCACGTGTCACAAACATCATAGAAGTAAGGTTAATATCCATAACTTTAGTCCAAAATTCCGTTTTAATATCGCCTAACATATTACGTCCTACAAGTGAACCGGCATTGTTGATCAGTATATCCAATCCTCCGAGAGCTTCTACTGTTTTCTCCACTAATGCATTCGCGTCAGCTTCCTTTGTTAGATCACCTTGTATGGCAACCGCGTTTACTCCTTTGTCAATGGCGTATTGAGTCAATTTATTCGCTGTATCCGAACTTGAAAAATAGTGAATTGCTACATCGGCTCCGCTTTCAACAAAATGTCTAGTTATAGAATCGCCTATTCCTTGTGCTCCCGCAGTGATGAGTATTTTTTTTCCTTTTAATTTATTCTCTTTGTTCATATAAATAATAAACTTTTAAAAGTGATGATTTGTAGGTTTTAGTACTGCAATAATTATAATTCAAATATTACTCATACAACTAGATAAAGATAAACAAATAAATGAACCCGTCGTAAAATTACATGCTGCACTCGCAATTGGCCTCACCAGTAATAGTCGATGCATAGCAATAGCCCTAATGGGCTAGGGATAGTAGCCAGCCGACACTTTCACGAAGTAGTCAAAATCAGTATTTGATCTTCTTATTCGATAGTTAAAAAAAATGCGGTCTCATATGCTCAGTCAGAGATATGTTCAAAGTTAATTATTACCATTGCACGCTCATCTGAAATGATGTTTCCTTCTAAAGATAATGTAAATAATACTTTTAAATCAATAAAAAGTTTTCAACTTAAGATTCTCTTCGACCACAAGCTCTCCTGAATTTATAATGGTATTATCTGAGTGATTATTATTCTTAGCTCCCCAAAGTAAGGCTACACGTTTTACGCTATTATTTTTAAAAGTATTGCCAGAGATATCTACGTTAATGATACCGTGGGTGTTGAGCAGCGTTCCATTTTCCTCCTTCACACCACAGTTCGTGAAAATATTATTGGTAACCAATAAGTTTCCACCGACAGTGGACTCATCATATCCGCCACGATAATAATCGAGTACATTAGCAGCGACACCATCAAATGTACAAGCATTGATCGTGATGTTTTCTGCATTATAGTCTCCCTTGTCTTCAATCTCTCCCGATAACTCTAAGCCATTTTCGCAATTTCTAAAGGTGGATTTTGTCAGTTTGATATACTCAGAAAAAGAAAACTTATAAGCTTTGAGAATGTAGTCAAATTTTTCAACCGAACAATTGTCAACTGTTAGATTATATAAGCTTGACATATTTTTGCTAAGGCTGGCAAAAGCGTATTGCGTGTTGTTGCCACTCAAATGTATTCCCCTTAGCGTTAATTTAGCATTCGGATTCATTTCAAATAAAGGCGTCTTTGCAGCACCTGCATATTTGAGATTGACTTTAGCTGGCCCATCTGCAGACTGGATGGTTAATGTCTTTTTTATTTTCAGCGGAAATGGGATAGTGTAATTACCAGCAGCCAAAATGATTATATCTCCATTTACAGCTTGAGCAATCTTTTTATTAATATCCTCACCGACGTTTACGATATGCGTAGTAGGGTTGTTTTTAATTGCTGTAGAATTGAACCAATCCGTGCCGTACTGCGATCTATCGAGAATCGGTGGTGCGCTAGTTGGTTGCCCTGACATTGCACCAACTGTATTATCGTTTACTCTTGAAAATCCAAATAAATCTTTGCTAAACGATTCAAATCCAAATCCAATGTACACTTCATTTTTAGGAAATCCTTTCGAAGGCGCCCAAATATAATCGGCAATTTTTTTAAGATCAAATGATGCTGAGCTAAAACCTGTTATTTTATTAAATTTAACACCTTGATTATTGATGACATTATTCTTAAATAGAATGCCATCTAATTTATCATGAGCGACGATAGGTGTCTTATCTCCTTCCGTATTATAGATTAAATTATTTGCTACCACCATACGTTTTGGTCTTGCTGATCTAATCTCAGAAGCAGGAAGTACATCTTTTTGACTGACATTAGATCCAACACCAAACTGCAAAGGTTTTACACAGTTAATCCAAGAATTGTATGCGACAATTACATCTGTCACTTGAATATACCTGTTCAATGGAGACTTTGGAATACCGTTCATTACCGCAAGTGGGCTTCTAAATTCTTGTCCTCTTAAGTTGTAAAAATAATTATTGGTAACGATATGACCAGTACCAATTAGCCTAACACCGCCTACATTGCTGGTAGTTTCGTCTCCAATAAAATAATTGCCATCCACTATGCAGTAATTACCGTGTCTCGTCACTAAAGAACCCTCACTTTTATAGAAAACATTATTTCTAAATTCGTTGAAATTTGTTTTGCTTGAAATAATTTCAACCTCTCCATTACATTTATCGAAAAGGTTGTTAGCGACCAATGTATAACTTGGACACATAGAAGTGTAACTATCTCCTAATTGAATGGTCTCTGCACTAGGTCCACCTTTTGGTGGTCTGTGACCAAAGTGATTGTTGATAATCTTGTGATAATTGTTTATGTTTTGGTTACCTGCCAAACTTACTCTTATGGTAGGCCCTCTATTAGATTTACCAGTAAGAAAACAATGATCAATTTGATTATGTCTCCCTTGTAATAAAATCCATAAATCTTGATGGTTCCGCTGCATCTGGTTGTAATCTTTGATTACACAGTTTGTAAAGACGCAATGATTCGCTACTTTTCCCTCTACTGCAAAATCTATTACAGCCTTAGTGGGTGAATAACCATTGGTAAAATATAGTCCTTTCACAATAATATAATCACCTCCCAATTGCAGATTTGACTGTCCTTGAAGCAGAACTTCACCAGATTTTTCAGCGGCTATGGTAATCGGTTTTTCCTTCGTGCCACTAGTGTTTACTTTCAGTTGTACATCATTCCATTTTCCATTTGCTAAAACAATGTTATCACCAGGATGCGCATCAGCAATCGCTTTGTATAGTTCAGAATTGTTGCTGACAACTTGTGTCGCATTTTGTGTTATACCTTGTACTGCATTTTTTGTTGTTTCTGATAATGGGATTACGGTTGAAGTTATACACCCCATAACGAGCATAAGAGAAAGAATTACTACTGAATATTTCATATCAAAGGTTTGATTTAAAATAATAAAGCATTTTATTACTTTTTACGACTAGTTTTTAAATCCTATTTTATTGCATCATAAATCACTTATCAAAAGGCATAACGCCATTTGCGTGAACCGATTTTTGAGTCTTTTACTTTGCGTTTTTCGTTTGATTTATTTCAGTAGTATTATCTTAATAGCTAATGAGTAGTAAAATTGCCCTAGGAAGTAAGAACGCTAAAAGTGGTATGAAGATGCCGTTTGACCGAACCTGCTTTACCAATCTATGGAAATAACTCCCCCATAAATATTAATAAGAACGCCAGCGGTCGAAATACTAAATTCCAACACATTTCTGTGCTTTAGTTATAGAAGAGAGAAAGCCAAGCTATTGCTACTGCTTTACACGCTCAATTGACGGTCGTACTGTCCAGTACCTAGACGATGCAACAAAGAAAAGTGGCTTTTGACTGCTCCAAAGAAAGTCTCGTGTTGGTGATACGGAACACCGTATTCTTTCGCTGTTTCTCGTACTATGCTAGCGATATGCTTGTAATGAACATGACAAATATTGGGAAAAAGATGGTGCTCTACTTGGTAATTAAGACCACCAACAAGCCATGAAAATACTTTTGATTTATTTGCAAAATTAGCGGTTGTTTTCATTTGGTGAATAGCCCAATTATTTTCAACACTTCCATCAGGTGCTGTCTTAAAAAAGTCTGTCTCTTCAATAACATGAGCTGGTTGAAAAATTAATGCCAAGATCAACCCACAAATGAAGTGCATAGCTAAAAAGCCAAGCATCACTTTCCACCATACCAGTGGGATTATTATGATCGGTAATACAATGGTTAGTGCTACATACCACGCCTTATTGAAAATGATGTATGCAAGTGCTGTTTTAAGAGATAAGCCCTGAGCAGCAAGTAGATTTCTCTTGCCATACCGCACGGCTTGTTCAAAGTCTTTTACTATCAACCAGTATAGAGTCATAATACCATATAAAAACGGCGCATAAAACGCCTGGAAATAGAAAGGCCATTTTCGTTCTTGATCTGGTGAAAATCGCATGACGCCTTTGTCTATATCTTCATCGTGATCATATACATTAGTATAGGAATGATGCAATACATTATGCTGAATTCTCCAATTAGTATGAAAACCACCTACGAGATTGATTACATAACTTACTGCAGTATTGACTGATTTACTACTTGAATAGGATCCGTGATTAGCATCGTGCATCACTGCTAAACCAATACCCGACATCCCTAATCCCATAATAACCCACAATAGCATCATCGGACCAAAAGTCGTTATGGTGCCACTAAGTAGAATAAGTAGTGGGATAAGATATAGTGAAATCATGAAGACTGTCTTAAGCTTCATGTTTAGATTGGCATGTTTACTAATCTTATTTTCCTTAAAATGTAAGTTAACTCTACGCGTAAGCTCCTTGAAGAATTCAGGTCTATCTTTACGATTAAATTTTACAACAGGTTTGGACATAAATAACAATTAAGCTCAAAATAATGTGTTGCCAGAAACCGAACATCAAATAAAATAGATTGTTCAGCATATAGCTGGAAGAGTGACTATTAATAGAAATCCTCCTAAACCCTAAAAATGCACATCATTTGGTAAGGGAATGTAAACAGAAAATCTTGTCCATTATAACATTAAATCGTAAGATACAAATAACCCTAATGTACTTTACTATCAAACGCCATTTTTGTTACTAAACAGTCAGAAGCAGCAGTTTATTGGCTGAATGTTGATGAAATCGGTATTAATCATACTATTGTGGTGAATAAAGGTAAGCCTACTCATGTTTGAGGTCAATAATGATCTTTAGTGCGGTTTCCGTTAGGGTTTCTATAGCCTTGAAGTCGAAAGCACCGTCCTGTTTTTTTACCATGAGTTTTGACCCCATACCTACACAATACGCCCCAGCGTCAAACCAAGCTTTTAAGTTATCTTTGTCTGGCGACACACCACCAGTAGGCATAATGTTAGTCCAAGGCTGAGGTCCGCGAATGTTTTTGATAAATCCTGGACCATATGTCCCTGCTGGAAATAACTTGACAATTTCACAACCCATTTCTTCGGCTGTACTTATTTCTGTCAAGCTCCCACATCCCGGAGACCATAACACTTTCTTACGATTGCAGACAATGGCAATATCTTTTCTAAAAACGGGAGTTACTACAAAATTTGCTCCAAGCTGCATATATAATGATGCTGCTCCAGCATCGGTCACTGACCCTACACCCATGATCAGATCTGGTAGATTTTTGGCTGCAAATTTATTCAATTCGTTAAAAACCTCGTGTGCATAATCTCCACGATTGGTAAACTCTAATAGCCTTGCTCCTCCCGCATAGATTGCAGATAATACTTTCTTGCCTACCTCTACATCTGGATGATAAAATAATGGTACCATGCCAGTACGACCCATTTCTTGAACAACCTCAATCCGCGAAAAACTTGCCATAGAAAAATATAAAATTTATAAAATGAAGGATAATGATATATAGTAATACAATTTAATTCAATAATTATTAGGAGTCCTCTTTGTAAAAGCCAAATAAATCTGATTAAAAGGACCCCTTAATAATTGAATTGTATGAAATGAAGGTTAACGTGCAACACGACCACTCGCATCACCGCTCATAAGCTTTTCAACTTCCTCGACTGTTGCTAGGTTAGCATCTCCGTAAATGGTATGCTTTAAGCAAGATGCTGCTACTGCGAAATTAAGCGCTTCTTGATCATTTTCATAGTTGATAAGACCATAGATTAAGCCGCCCATAAAACTATCTCCTCCGCCTACCCTATCCACAATATCTGTTATTTGATATGTAGGTGCAGTAAATAAATCTTTACCATCATATAGCACACCAGACCAAGTATTGTGAGAAGCACTTATGGACCCCCTTAAGGTAATAATCGCCTTCTTGCATCTTGGAAATTTTTCCATCAGTTGCTTACCAACTGATATATAAGCTCCAGCATCAATTGTATCGCCTTTAGTGACGTCCACCCCTTCAGGATGAATATCAAAGTGTTTTTCAGCATCCTCTTCGTTCCCTAAAATCACGTCACACCCTGCAACCAACTCTGGCATAACCTCAGCTGGTGATTTCCCATAGTTCCAAAGTTTTTTTCTATAGTTTAGATCTGTAGAAACGGTAATACCCATCTTGTTAGCTACTTGTATAGCTTCTAGACATGCATCTGCAGCTCCTTGTGAGATTGCAGGAGTTATTCCTGTCCAGTGAAACCACTGCGCATCCTTAAATACTTCTTCCCAGTTGACCATGCCCTTTTGTATGGTAGACATAGCCGAGTGTGCACGATCATATACCACCTTTGCGCCTCTACTAACAGCACCAATTTCTAGAAAGTATATTCCTAGTCTTTCTCCACCTCTCAAAATATTAGATGTGTTCACACCTCTCTTTCGCATTTCCATTAAAGCGCAATCCCCAATGTCATTACTTGGTAGCCTTGTGACAAAATCCACTGGGATACCATAATTTGCCAATGAGACGGCGACATTGCTTTCTCCCCCTCCATAGATCACATCAAATGAACTTGCCTGTGAAAAACGACGTAAGTTTAGCGGAGTAAGCCGTAGCATAATTTCCCCGAAGGTTACTACTTTTTTCATTTTTGAAAACTTATAAAGTTTTAGAATAAAATTAAATTCCTAATGCTTGACCACCTCCTATCTGGATAGTTTCTGCAGTAATAAATGATGCGTCTTTACTCGCTAGGAAAGAAACCACACCCGACACATCTTCAGGCTGACCGAGTCTTCCAAGCATTATATTATTTGCCCAAGAAGCAAACACTTCTGGTTTCGTAGATTTTATTTGTTTATGAAATGGTGTATCTATAGTGCCAGGAGAAACTGCGTTTACTCTGATACTGTATTCTGCTAAATCTTTTGCTAAAGCTCTTGTAATGGCATGGACACCCGCTTTGGAAGTTCCATAAATTCCTGCACCCGGACCACCTGCATTCCATGCAGCATTAGAGGTATAGTTAATGATAGAAGGATGTTGTCCCTTTTTCAGAAATGGAATAGCCGCTCTAGAAGCAAAGAACACAGAGTCTAAATTTAAAGCCATCACGTTTCTATAAAATTCCGTGGTCATTTCTTCGAATCGTGATCGACCACCTAAGCCGCCAGCGTTATTAACTAACGTATCAATCTTCCCATACTTTTCGCCAATCTTGGTAATATTTGCAGTAACTGCATTTTCATCTGTAACATCGAAACCGCAATACTCAGCATCAATTCCTTCTGCTACAAGTTCTGCACATCTCTTTGCTCCAGCTTCATCATCGATTCCATTTAGGACAACAGTGTACCCGTCTTTACCTAATCTCTTAGCAACCTCAAAACCGATACCTCCTGTGGCTCCAGTAACTATTGCTATTTTCTTTTCGCTCATTATATTATTGTTTATGTTAGTTTATTATTTATTTCCAATTTCAAAAATAAAGATTATTTCAATTTTAATCTATAAGTCCAATGCTACTATTAAATCCTGATGGTTTCAGGGGTTCAATTTTTGGAATTAGTAACCATACACTTGCAATCGCGGTTAGTGCTAATCCTGCACCAATAACAAATGCTGGCGTATAGTTTCCTCCTGCAGTTAACCATGGCACTAACGAGGTCAATCCAACCGCTCCCAACTTAGCTGCCATCCCAGAATATCCAGATAGCGTTCCAACAGTTTTCTTTCCAAAGAGATCACTTGGTAATGTTTGTACATTTCCAATGGCCGTCTGAAATCCAAATAGTATAACAGCCATCAAAAGAACAGCCGTTACTGGACCGCCAGGATTGGCCATAGCTAACAATGAAGGTAGCATAATAAGGCATCCTAGAGTAATAACTAACTTTCTTGTTTTGTCGACTGTCCAGCCAGAAGCAATCCTATTTTGAGCTAGTAGGCCACCAAACCATGCACCTACCATAGCACCTACATATGGTACCCATCCATATAAACCAATTGTTTTCACATCCATGCCATACACTTCATTCAGATAAATCGGAATCCAAAAAACGAATAACCACCAAATTGGATCTATTACAGCAGAAGCGATTATCACACCCCAACTTTCTTTATGCCCTAAAAGTTGAGCTGTATTCGGATTATAGTCTGATTCATGATTGTTATCCTCATCCAATATTTGCTGACCAGTAAGAATATATTCTTTTTCTGACTCAGAGATCCAAGGGTGTTCTTGAGGGGGAGATTTCACTAAATATAGCCACGGTACTAACCATAGTAAACCCATCAGCCCAACTATTACAAATATCATTTGCCAACTAAAATATATGGTAAGTGCTGCAACCAATGGTATAGCAATGATACCTCCAATAGCAGCTCCCGAATTGAATAAGCCTTGCGCAAAAGCACGTTCTTTGGACGGAAACCACTCTGCATTCCCTTTAGCAGCACCTGGCCAATTACCTGCTTCAGCAACTCCTAATAAACTTCTAAATAGACCAAAGCTAAATAAACCAACTGCAAAAGCATGCAAAGCTGTAGCTATAGACCATACACCAATTGATAATGCGAAGCCTAACCGAGTTCCAATCCAATCGAATATTTTGCCAAATATTGCTTGACCAAAAGCATAGGAAAAAACGAATATCACAGATATTTTTGCATAAATACTTTTACGTCCATCATCAGTTTCATTAGGAAATAACTCTGGAGCAATATCAGCCCAAAGAACACCGAGGGCTTGCCTATCTATATAGTTAATAACTGCTGCGGTGGCAATCAATCCGATTACCCACCATCGTAATCCCCTTATCGTTTTTTCCATTATAAGTTCAGCATTTCATAACCTAAAAAGTCTTCTCTGGCTGGACTAAAAACATCTATTAATTTTCCAGCCTTCTTACATACACAACCATGCATGACATGAGGTAGGATGTAAAAAGAATCTCCACCCTTTAAAGTTTTTACTTCATCACCAATGGTCATCTCAAATTCTCCACTCACAACGTAAGTTACTTGAGAATGATAATGCTTATGCATAACCCCTATGGCACCTTCTTGAAAGTCTACATTGACTAACATGATTTTTCCATCATGCCCCATTATTTGCCTTTTTAGGCCTGGACCTACTTCTTCCCATTCCATCTCGTCGCCAAAAAAGAAATCTTTACTTGGTTCTATTTTCATTTGTTACTAACATTTATATTCTATTAATAAATCGTACTGCTAATTAAATCTATAACGCACTAGCATATAAAAAGCTTTAGCGGATTCTTCTTAATGCTACTTTGGTGAGGTGCCTGGACCTACAGTCGCTTCTCTAAACCACACTTCCGTAAAACATCCATTTTCATATTGCTTAGCGATATCACCACCATATGTTTCTGCTCCTGCACACCAAACCATATTCGTTTTTGGATCTTTTCCATTGGTTTGATTATATGCGCCTTGCTTGAAATAATTTTTCATCCCCTTATAAGCAGTGACTTTCTCTGTACCGTCTTGTCCTATCGGCACGAATAATTTCTTTACCTGCGCTGGGATATCTGATTTCTTAATATATTCAGATGAGATCAAATTTTTGGTAAATGTTTTAGTTTCATGACCATCACTTTTAAAGGTTAAATACATGATTCCATTATAAACATTTACTTCATAACTAAACTCTTCTCCCAACTCAATACCATCCTTAGGTTCAGCGGGGAAGTCACTTTTACTTGATCCAATAACTGACATATCATTGCCCCAAACAGCAGAAGAAAAGTCCCATCTCTTTGAATTACTTCCTTCTGTATTAATTTCATAATTCCAAAAAACAGAACCTTTGCTATGCTCGGGAAATTTTTTATAGAATATTTTTAAAGGTTCGTTTTCGTGTCCTTCACCACCATGAATCTGTCCAACTACCGTTGAGTAGGAAGCAGCAACTCTAGGATCTCCAGAGGTGGAAACTTGCATGATTTTGCAAGTACCCGTTAGTTTACCTCCTTGCATAGGTGTCCATTCCCTTTTTTCGTGCAACTCGGTCCTTGTATTGCTTGAATTTTTTGAGGTGACTCCAGAATTTGGAGTCTTATAAACAACCCATCTTCTTGTGCCATCAATGGCAGTGTAGAAGAAATCTTTATTTTCATATTCTGTTATGTCTTCTACATTAGTCCCATCGCCTAATAGCATTTTAAACTTATCCATAAACGGAATTACCTCATGCGGATAGACTACTTTTTTACTTAAGCCATCATTCGCTGCGAAATATCCAGCATTCGAATAGGCATCATCATTGACAAAAATACTTGCTGATTTAAACCAAACTTCAGCATAGTTTCCATCTGCATATTGTTTTTGAACATCACCACCATGGGTTTCCGCTCCTGAGCACCATACTTTATTTACTGCAGGATCTTTTCCATTAGTTTGATTGTAACAACCGAGTTTAAAAAAGAGCCCTTCTTCAGCGTAAGCTTTTTCACGCTCTACTCCGTCTTGGCCAATTGGTACAAATAATTTTTTGACTTGCTCTGGCATGTCTGATGCTTGTGCATATTCTGATTCGATAAGGTTTTTAGTAAACACTTTCGTCTCATGTCCATCACTGCTAAACTTGAGATTCATTATACCATCCTTTACTACCACTTCATAACTAAATTCTTCCCCCAAGGCGATACCATCTTTTGGTTCTGGTGGATAGTTATTATCATCATCCGCAGTAACAGAAAAATCATAACCCCAAATAGGGTAAGAAAAATCCCATCTTCCAGAGTTATCTTCTCCCGCAGTATTGATTTCATAATTCCAAAACACAGATCCTTTAGTGTGTCCTGGAAATTTCTTGTAGAATATTTTCAGGGGTTCATTCTCGTGACCATCTGCACTATGAATCTGGCCCACAACAACAGAGAAAGTGGATGCGACACGAGGATCTCCTGTTGTGGAAACGTTCTCCACTTTTAATGTTGCATTCAATTTGTTATCAGACATCGCCGACCATTTTTTCAACTGTGCCAATTCCGTTCTTGTATTATTTGAAGTGCCATGGGTATTTCCTGCATTAGGAGTTTTATATACTACCCAATCCGCTTTCCCATTATTTTTTGGATAAAAGAAATCTTTATTTTCAAAGTTTGTGGCATCGCCAACGTTTGATCCATTACCTAAAATCAAACTCCAATTCTTAAGAAATGATGATACATCACTCGGATATATATTCTTTAGTGTTTCCGTTTTGATCGGATTTTTACCTAAATTATTACAACTATTGAGCACTAAGCTACCACCTACTGCTAGTGTTATTGATAAAAAAATGGTAAAAATTCTATTCATTTTTAATATTATAAAAGGCTCTATTAAAGATAAGGAATAACGCCATTTCATTAGTACAAAATTAATGTATCCATTAAGATTTCAAAAAGGCGCAAGAAACCACCCGTTCATGATAGGGCAGTTTCTTACATCTCTTTGGTGAGTAGGTAACTAGTTTACTCTATATTCTTTTATGAAACAAAATACACTTTAATAAAAAAAATCTATTTCTCGTAACCAGGATTTTGAGTAATTGCGCCAGCACTTGACATCACTTCCGAGTCTGGAATAGGAAACACATAGTAATTTGGATTGACCATTTCTCCCATCTCAGCATCGACTGTACCTGTTCTAACCAAATCAAACCATCTTTGACCTTCAAGAGCCAATTCTAATCTTCTTTCATCAGCTACAGCTGTTCTGAAATCCGCTTGTGTAGCAGCAGATGAATCGTCTAAACCTGCCCTAGTTCTAATCTTATTCATTTGAATTAAAGCTTCTGCAGTATCCCCATTTTCATTTAAAGCCTCTGCATACAATAGAATAACATCCCCAAGTCTAAGCTCAATCCAATCTTGATCAAGACCACCCCATTTGGTACCAATTAATGCAGTAGCATCTATAGTAACATCTCTTCTAAGATCACCAGGGCTAGCATCAAATGCATCGATCAAATCCCTATCTAATGGCTGAAGCGATTTTGTATCTCCTCCACTAAACCAACCAGGGAATCCAGTAAATCCATAATCATCATCAATAGAAGTAGACAACTGAGTAGCAAAAATAATCTCCGAATTCAAATCATTAGCCTCTCCAAAAATATCCGCAAAATTAGGTTGCAAGGTAATATTTGCTGCTGCTGCACCATCAACTACTGCTTTTAGTTGTGTCTCAGCACTACCAAAATCTCTCAAGTGCATGTATACTTTGCCCAATAGACCTTGTGCAGCAATCTGAGATGCACGGCCATTACTTAGACCGCTGTTATCTAGAGCTGAAATAGCTGCTTGAAAATCAGGAATTATTGTTCCACTATAAACTTCTGCAGATGGTCTTCTTACTAAGATTGTTTTATCATCAACCGAAGGATTACCAGATAAATTTACAGTAACATCACCGAAAACTTGAACCAATTTAAAGTAGGATAATGCACGTAAAAATCTAGCTTCAGCTATTTCAGTATCATCTACTGAATTATTGATAACAATATTAGCACTTAAGATTGACTTATAAAGCGTACTATAAAAGGGGCGAAAAAATTGGCCTACCAAATCGCCTCCTGCTAAATCTTCGTTAAATCTATCGAATGCAGGATAAGGCTCTTCGAACATTTCCATATTATCAGCTCTAAAATCTCCCATAATTGCCATTGGAGTAACTGAAGCTTGCTGATAATAATACGCAGCATTCAAAACTTGACGATAAGACGATAGAGACGAAGCCTCTGCTTCTAATGGTGGAAATTGATCCAAATCATTATCACACGCCATTAGCAGCATGAATAAACAGCATAATATATTTATATATTTCATTTTTTAGATTTTTGTTGTTTAGAAATTAAGATTTACGCCTAAAGTAAAACTTCTTACGATTGGACTAGCACCTTCTTGGTATCCATAAGTAGTTGGTCCTAGATAATTGTTATTAGTAATTTCTACACCTTCTGGATTAAAGGATGTATAACTATCATCGATTAAATATATAAGATTCGTAGCCGCTAAGTATACTCTAGCAGAACCTAAGCCTACCTTACCTACCCATTCTGGGTTTAATGTATAACCTATAGTTGCATTTCTCAATGCAGTATATGAAGCATCCTGAACCAATGCACCGTGGGCATTTCTAGTCTGCTCATAAAATCGACCAGAAACATCAGCAATTCCATCTCCTTCAGAATCAAAACTTGATCTTAATCTACCACCAAATTGTGATTCCCAATAGATAGGATCTATATTGTATACTTCAGCTCCTTGCGACCCTTGAAACTGTAGTGAAATATCAAAGTCCATAAAGCCAAATTCAGTATTTAAACCCCAATAGAAATCAGGGGTTGCAGATCCTAATTTTACATAATCGCCTTCTTGAGTAATCTCTCCATCTCCATTTTGATCAACAACATAATACTCAGAACTACTAAATCCAATATTTCTCGTCGGATCTTTAATATGTATTGTTTCTACCTGTCCAGTCGTTTCATACCCCCACATTTCACCCACTTCTCCTCCTACATAATTTCTCCATTCAGGTCCTCTTCCACTCGGTCCACCATAATTTGACGTTGGCAACTCTTCCAAATCTCCTAGACTAGTAATTTCAGTATTAACAGTAGATAAATTAGCGCTTACATTCCAACGGAAAGTGCTAGTATTTACTATCCTTGCACCTATTTCAAACTCCAATCCAGAACTTTTAACATCACCTCTATTAAGAACTATAGATGATGTACCCAAAACTTCAGAAACGCTTTGATTAATTAACATATCATTTATATCCGAAGTATAGTAATCTACTCCTAGCGTAAATCTATTTTCAAGAAAACCAAGATTTACACCGAAGTTCGTTTCTGTATTAGATTGCCACGTCAAATTTTCATTTGATACATTCTCTGGTATAAGGAATCCAGTTCCGAAAATGGTCGGCTGAGCTTGTAATAAACTCAATGCATCGTAAGATCCCAAAAATGATGTTGTTCCCAAAGTTCCCCTACTAACTCTAACTTTTATATCTGTTAAAAATTCTGAGTTGTAAAATGCTTCATTATGGACATTCCAACCGAGAGAAAATGCAGGAAATACCTCAAATCTATTGTTAGCGCCAAAACGAGAATCACCATCTCTTCTGATCGATACGGAAGCTAAGTAACGATTGTCAAATGCGTAGTTAATTCTTCCAAAAACACTTCTTCTTGAAACAGTTTCATCTCTTAGAGATGTAGTAATGTCTTCAGGAGCTACAAATGAATAGTTTAGAGGCTGTCCAAACGGGATATTGGTTGCAGTGATTGTTGTACCCCTTATATAGAAATTCTGAAACTCCATACCTACCACGGCACCAACATCATGTTTACCTAATACTTTTGTATAGTTCAGCGTAGTCTCGCTCAAAACAGAAGATCTTTTGAGATCCGTTTGATCCAAATCAGATTGATTAGTCCGCTCGCGAGAATCTGCTGTTACTCCTTGATAATAATATGCCTGAGAATCATTGATATCTCCACCAAGAACAGTCTTAATATCTAAACCATCAGCAATATTAAACTGTAAATAGGAGTTCACATTTGCAAAATATCTTTTTTGAAATCTTCTTGCGTTATCCAACTTTGCAGCTGGGCCTGAATCTCCAGTTCCACCAATACCGTTTCTATCTCTACCATAATGCCAATCGTGAGCAATATCGCCTGGCTGTAACGTTCCGATACTCGAATTTATCAATCCGCCCCCTCTATATCCTTTATCAAAATTATTTGCAAGTCGAGAAGGATCTGTACCTCCTTGTTCTGAAGGCAATCGCACGCCAGCATCAGCCAATAATTGTCTTTTAGCATCCAATTCTTGGACGAATTGAATAGAAGCATCTGTATGGTAGATAGGAGAAATACTGTAAGCTCTCAATAAATCTCTCATATCATGAGGCACGATTTCTTGATCACTTAAATTACCATTAAAGGATAATCCAGTTTTGAATCTATTGCCAAGATTAGCATCTACGTTTAAACGAGCATTATATCTTTCAAAAGCTTGCTTTCTTACAACACCTTCAGTATCTAGATACCCTACTGAAGCGAACATCCTCACATCATCATTTCCTGCAGCTACACTAAAGTCATGAGCCTGTGTATTTCCATCTTGAAACAGCCAATCTTCCATGCTTACTACGTCTGGTGCATTTGCGTATGCTGTTAAACGATAATCAACTAGAGCAGGATCAACCTCCGAAAGATCGTATGCATTAGTTTGTAAATCGGAAGCCCATTCTGATGCTGTCTTGAGCATCTCAATATCATTAACATACTTTCTGGAAACACTTGTGTAGCCATTATAACTAAATTGAGGTTTACCAGATTTCCCTCTTTTAGTTGTAACAAGGACAACTCCACTCGCTCCTCTAGAACCATAAATTGCAGCTGAAGCCGCGTCCTTAAGTACTTCAATACTCTGTATATCGTTTGGATTTACAGTAGCTAAACTACCTGAAATAGGAAAACCATCTACAACAATTAAAGGATTAGAGTCCCCTGAAAGAGAAGACGCTGCTCTAACTTGAATCTTTGGATCAGCACCTGGTTCTCCACTTTGATTTTGAATTAAAACACCCGCTAATTTGCCTGCTAAGGCATCATCAACGCGAGCAGATTGTATAGCAACAATATCTGCTCCCCCTACTTGGGCAATTGCGCCAGTATTGTGAGATTTTTTTCTTGTACCATATCCGACAACAACAACCTCATCTAGTAATTCTGAATCGTTACCGAGAGTCACATTTATTACGGTTTGATCTCCAACAGTAACTTCTTCGGATTTCATACCAGTGTAGCTATATACCAATACATCGGTAGCCTCTGCGTTTATACTGTAGGAGCCATCAATATCCGTGATCGTACCTATAGTACTGCCTTTTACAAGCACCGAAGCACCTATCAATGGTAATCCATCTTCCATAGAAGTTACCACTCCCGTAATAGTTGCTACAGCAGTATCGCTATCATGAACTATGGGGTTCGCATACACTATGGATTGCGAAATAAAAATTAAAATCCCCAGCAAGCATATAAGCCTACTATAGATTTTATTGCCTTGTAAAACTTCGTTTTGCATAATTAAAAATTTAGTATAGAATTTTCAAAATGATTTCTAAAATGACATAGGAAAGTCTTATAGCTATCTAGCAATGACCTAGAATACTTTCGTATGCTTAACAATAATTTTAAAACTTTTTAATATAGGATTACAATCTGAGGTCCTAGGTGACCCGTTTATTTTTCAATTTTATTACTGAACTCAACAACATCTTTTAGATGATTTCGCATAGCCAAACTTGCCGCCGCACTATCCTGATCTATTATGTGCTGAAATATTTCTTTATGCTCAATATTCGCAAGAATGAAACGCTCATTTGTACAAATATCTAGCTCTACAAATTTATTGATGATATCTGGCACTATTACCAGCATAAGAGAATTGAGTACACTATTCTTACTTGCTTCAGCAATTTTTAAATGAAAAAGTAAATCTTCCTCAACCGCTGGATTACCCGCCTTCACCTGCTTTTCATAATTATTCAATGCATTTTGTATCGCTATGATATCATCTGCATCTCTTCGTTCAGCAGCTAAGTGCGCAGTATTTGTTTCTAAGATAAATCTCGTTTCAACCAATGATGTGAAATCTCTTTCTTGAATTTTCAGAACATCTGTAATCAAACCTTCTAGGGCAGTTATGCCCATTCCAGCGACTACAGTTCCGCTTTGAGGCATGGTTCTTAAGATTCCGTAAAATTCAAGTTTTCTGATCGCATCTCTGACTTGAGATCGACTTACTCCGAGTCTTTCTGCCAGTTTTCGCTCTGGCGGGAGCTTATCTCCTGGCGATAATTGGCCTGAAGTTATTAAACTCCTAATTTGCCTGATTATCTTATCTACAGGCGTTTCTAGATTGATTTCTCGAAAATTTTCTAACATACTAATTTGGTTGACCAATAATTGGTTGACCAAAATTAATAATAATTATATGTAATCCAAACAGAAGACAAAATATAATTTAAATTATTTCAAATTCTAACTCTTTATATTCCGTCTTATACTTAAGGATAATGTATTATTAAGCAATACCTATTTAGTCCCCAAATAATATTAAGTGGGCATATTTAGAAGTAAGAGAAAATAACCTAAGAGCAGCTTGAATATCAATAGCCCTGGATTGAAAACCCAGGATTATCATCAGAGTTAGATCCAACTTGGCGTGTTTTTTGAAAAAATCCTGATAAATTGCTTACAAGTATTACCCCGTTTCTAGTGAAAAATTTAAAAAAATGGAGGAATACAATCCCTTAAATATCGATTATCTCCTCATGGTTGTACAGGTTACGCCTAGAGTTAAAATCATCTAAAATCATTATCATTTTGGCTGTCAAGGGGTCATCTATGAATATATATGTGTATTTGCTAGAATTATTCTATCACTTAGGGATATTCACAAGAAGACCTTTAAAAGTTTTCACGGTTCATTTGATAATTTTCCTTATCCTTCGCTAATAATCTAGCTAGTAGCTGATCTCCCATCAAAAAAGATCTATTTTCTTGCGAGATGGATAGTAGTGGCACGATGCTGACAGCTATGCTAGCAGCAAAAGGAGTAGTGCAGGCTCGACGAGGAACGAGAAGAGACAAGCTGCGACTATATGCTGTAGTGAAGATGGATGCGGAGTACAACGGATAGCCAGCTCTGCATTTTCTGCGCTGGTACAGGAGGGACAGGGAAAAATGCAGACTCGCCCAAATCAAACAAAACAGGTGTACTACCTAACGATAGCACACCTGTGGAGGCTCTAACCAAAATGATGTGGGCATCACCTCATATTAGAAAAAAATGAAATTTACTTTTTACTGTAGCGTTACGTGCTTCTCTTCCATCATACGACGGATATTGATCAGCGCATATCGCATCCTTCCTAGGGCAGTATTGATACTTACTCTTGTCAATTGAGAAATCTCTTTGAAACTCATGTCCGCGTAATGTCTCAAAATAACTACCTCTCTTTGCTCGGCAGGGAGCTGATCTACTAGCTTGCGAATACGCTCATGCGTCTGCGATTTCATAATTGTCTCTTCGGCGTTGTCATCCTGATTTTCGAGCACGTCAAAAATGTCAAATGAATCCGTGGGAGATACCGTCGGTCTTCGTTTCGAACGACGGAAATTATCGACACACATATTGTACGAAATACGTAGTGCCCATTGCAAAAATTTACCTTCGTGGTTATATTTACCTTTACGTAATGTATCTACGATCTTGATAAATACATCTTGAAATATATCTTCAGCTTGCGCTTGATCCTTGACAAATAAATAAATAGAGGTATAAATTCGTTGCTTGTGTCTGGAGAGTAACTCCTCAAAAGCCTTTTCATTCCCGTCTAAGTAGCTTAGAATAAGCTGCTTATCATTAAGTTGTTTAACTTGCATAACTATCCAGTTTTATAATTTGCGCATAGCGCGTAAAAATTAAAATAGTGTAGAAGTTAATGTACTTATAGACGAAATTTATTGATTAGTAAACAGGGATTATTCCCAATGCTCCAACAAAATAGGGCATTCTAATCTAAGAATCCAGTTTTTCGAAGATTATTAACAAAAAATTAACGGATTTCATAAAATACACTAAAAAAAGATTGATAGCCAACCATAAGCAATGTACCTAAGCTAACAAATGACCTTGATATCACAATGCATCATAGTAGTAAGTAATGCTTCAAGCATAGTCGAAACTTAATATCGATTCCAGAGATAATATTAGTTCAAAAAATTGAACAAATCCTCAGGAGCTACTTTTAAGAGATAATGGTAATCTCAAACGAATATCGTTTTTTTAAATAAACCAAAAAATTATGAATATGATGACGGAAACTTTGCCTGTAGAACCTATCCAAAAGGCAGTAAATAGAAAAGATGTAAATGAGGAAAAATCTAAAAGTATCATAAAAAAATACACTTTAATATCAGGTGGAGCGGCACTTATGCCATATGATTTTGTGGATGTAATCACTTCTTCCATTGCTCAGACGATGATGATTAAGGAATTGTGTTCACTTTACAATGTAGAGTTTTCGGACAAATGGCTTAACATTGCAAGTTGGTCTGCAGCAGGTAGTGCTATCATCAAGGCTGTTTCTGGTGTTGTGGAATCTGTCCTTATCTCTACTGGTGGTAAATCCATGGGCGGTAAATTTGATATAACGGGTGCTGCTATAGCTGCTATTTATACTGCTACTACTGGTGAGTTTTACAAATTACACTTAAGAGATGGAGGTACTTTGGAAGATATAAATATTTCAGATTTTATCGATTATTTCTTTGATGAGATTAAGCGAGGGGATTTAAGCTTGGCAACTTTCACGAATCCTAGAACCCTGGTTAGTCATTTGAATTTAGTGTAGGAAAACAATATAATAGAACGCTTTTTCTGAGGCGTTTATGATTAACAATCTGCAACTTAACTACTTTTAGTTTGAAAACTAATACGTAGAACAGGACTATATCTATAAAACTCGCGCTGCTCAAGTATCTATGTTTAGTATTCTGCGAAATGCCATTCATGTACCGTTTTTTAGTCCCGATTAAGCTCAAACAAATATACCTTTGTTCCTCCTTAATTGCCTGCGTCACTAACGTTTTTTATTTCCGAACTTAATTTCAAGTTTTATGATATTAAACTTCCCTTGAGACCATCATAAAACTGAATAAAATTTTAAACAATATCCCTAATGTAAAAGCAATCTCAAGCTTGTTACAAAATACTCCTTCTTTATTTCAACAAACCCTTTTATAATCGGGTTTCTATTGGCATATTTACTACTTAAATAATCTTACAGATATAATGCCTGCATCCCTCATAAAAAAGAAACAATCCGCGCATAAAAATAGCCTCCTCAAGAAACAAATCGAGATAAAAGGTGCTAATGGTAATAATCTCAAGAATGTAGACCTGATTATCCCCAAAAATAAACTCGTTGTATTTACGGGCGTATCGGGCTCTGGCAAGTCGACTATCACTATGGATACCTTATATGCAGAGGGCCAGCGGCGGTATGTCGAAAGTCTGTCCTCTTATGCACGTCAGTTTCTCATGAGAATGAAAAAGCCAGAGGTGGACTATATAAAAGGAATCTGTCCTGCCATAGCTATAGAGCAACGTGTCGGAACTAGGAATGCTAGATCTACTGTCGGAACACTTACCGAAATCTATGATTTTCTACGCCTGCTGTATGCTCGCATTGGGAAGACCTACTCTCCCATATCAGGAAAGGAGGTAAAGCGTCATCAGGTAAGTGATGTTGTGGACTATATAGATTCTTTTAAGGATGGTACGAAAGTGCAACTTTTCATACCACTTTCACAAAAATATCCTGAGCGCACTTTACAGACAGAATTTAATCTGCTCCTACAGAAGGGCTATTCAAGGATAATGTATAGAAAGAAACTTACACAAATAGAAGATATTGTCGAGCAAAATATTCTAAATCTCGACAAAGGTGTTGGCACTTTTGCAAAGAAGAAAATACGCATATTGATAGATCGCTTCGTCGTCAAAAAAAACGATAAAGAAAATATTAAACGGATAGCTGATTCTATTCAGACAGCCTTTCAGGAGAGTGAAGGCCAGTGCTACGTGGATATTATAGATAAGGAAGAAAAGTATTTCAATAATCGATTTGAACTAGATGGTATCACCTTTATGGAGCCGACACCACAATTGTTCAACTTTAACAATAGCTACGGTGCTTGTCCGAAGTGTGAAGGCTACGGTCGCGTCATGGGTATTGATGAACAGAAAGTGATACCTAATCCGAGCAAGTCTGTTTACGACGGTGCCGTTGCTTGTTGGAAAGGGGAAAAATATGGTGAGTGGTTAAAAAACTTTTTGAGGCAAGCGCATAAATTTAACTTCCCTGTCCACACTCCTTATGAAGAACTTAAGCGCTCAGAACGTAGATTGCTATGGACAGGTAACGAGCACTTTTGGGGTATCGATGCATTCTTCAGTGAACTTCAAGAAAAGATCTATAAGATACAAAATCGTGTGATGCTTGCGCGCTATCGCGGACGCACTCGCTGCAACGTATGTGACGGTGGTCGACTGCGTGTCGAAGCATCCTATATTACCATTGATGGAAAAGATATTATGCAATTGGTAAATCTTCCTATCATACAACTACAAGAACATTTCTCAAAAATAAAATTGAAGAAGAACGATAAGCATATTTCTAAACGTCTTTTGCTGGAAGTAAATACGCGCTTAGAATTTATGATCAATGTGGGGCTAAATTATCTTACGCTCGATCGACTTTCTTCCACGCTGAGTGGTGGAGAGACGCAACGGATAAATTTGACGCGGACACTTGGAAGTAACCTCACCAGCTCCATGTATATATTGGATGAGCCGAGTGTAGGACTGCATCCACGTGATTCTGCTCGCCTGGTCACCGTGCTCGAAAAGCTTCGCGACCTTGGCAATACGGTCATTGTCGTAGAACATGAAGAAGATATTATCAAGGCTGCTGATTACTTAATCGACATCGGACCTGCTGCGGGAATCCACGGTGGAGAAGTAGTATTTGCAGGTCCTTACAAAGATATTTATAAAGAGGCAAAACAAAGCTTGACCACTCAATATATGAATGGCAAGATGGTCATCCCCGTTCCTGCTAGTCGACGCAAATTTTCTAATTCTATCCAAGTACTCGGCGCTAAAGAAAACAATCTCAAAAGTATAAATGTCACTTTTCCGCTCAACACCTTTACTGTAGTAACGGGTGTTTCAGGTAGTGGAAAAACGACGCTGATCAAACAAATACTTTATCCAGCTATGCAAAAAGCGCTGGGTGCTCCATATGCAATTTCGCCAGGGGTGCATGATGGTATCGAAGGCGACATCAAGAGAATCGACGTCATGGAAATGATCAATCAGAGTGCGATAGGAAAATCTTCGCGCTCCAATCCTGCCACATACGTTAAGGCATATGACAATATTCGTTCGCTTTTTACCAGCCAGCAATTGGCAAAGATAAGAGGCTACAAACCGAAGCACTTTTCTTTTAATGTGGATGGTGGACGATGTGAAACTTGCAGCGGCGATGGCGAACAAGTGATCGAGATGCAATTCCTCGCTGACATCAAACTAGAATGTGAAGAATGCAGAGGTAAGCGGTTTAAGCGTGAAATCTTAGAGGTAAAATATAATGGCAAAAATATTGATGACGTGCTCAACCTGAGTGTTGATGAAGCATTGATTTTTTTCGCAGATCATAAAGATATCGTTTCCAAGATTCAGGCACTCAGCGATGTTGGTCTGGGCTATGTAAAACTCGGTCAAGCCTCCTCTACTCTCAGTGGTGGGGAAGCGCAGCGTATCAAACTGGCTTCTTTTTTAGGGAAAGATCGCAATAAGGACAAAATATTCTTCATCTTTGATGAGCCTACCACCGGGCTACATTTTCACGATATCCGCAAGCTTCTCGAGGCGCTCAATGCACTTGTCGAGAAGGGCCATACGGTATTGGTAGTCGAGCATAATATGGAAGTTATCAAGTGTGCGGATTGGATTATCGACCTCGGCCCAGAGGGTGGCCAGCTTGGTGGTGAGCTCTTGTTTCAAGGTACACCAGAGAATTTGGTCAAAGAGAAAAAATCTTATACTGGTCAGTATTTAAAGGAGAAATTGTAGCAGATTTTTATTCTGGGGCCATCCCTCGGCACTTTTAGATGTACCTAAAAAGGAA
>Ga0114953_1000225_pt1 | contig 41100 bp, 41 predicted proteins | sample SidtaG_FD_87298 | JGI IMG/M metagenome (GOLD analysis project Ga0114953, IMG submission 87298) | Marine algal microbial communities from Sidmouth, United Kingdom - Sidmouth_Male2 metaG | ecosystem: Host-associated > Algae > Red algae > Unclassified | place: Sidmouth, United Kingdom | collected...
CCGTGCGTGCCGTTTTTAGATATGTAACCCAAAAACCTTGGAATAGAATTCCGTTACATACCAAGACCTTAATCTTAAATCCTACGAGTGTTTGCTTAGCGGGCGGTCGTAATAAATTATTAGCTGCCAAGGCCTATGATTTATTTAACGCTGAGATTAGCGAATTTGGATTAAAAATAAATATACCAGACACGATATTAGATGTGGCACAAAATGAAATACCAATTTGGGTTCAAAAACTTGGAGGCCATGCTGTAATTAAAGTGCCTTATAGTAATGCAGGGCAAGGGGTTTATACCATAACCAATCAAAAAGAGCTAGATGAATTTATGGAGTTAGATTTAGATTATGATCGCTTTATAGTACAAAGCTTAATTGGAAATTATAATTGGAGCTCACGTAGTAGCAAGGGAAAATTTTATCACGTGGGCACTATGCCGGATAAAAAAGGACATACCTATGTGGCCGATTTTAGAATGATGACTAGTAGTACGAAGGATGGTATAAAGCCTTTGGCCATGTATTCCCGTAGATCCTTAAAACCCTTAACCGATGAGCTTGAAAGTAATTTAGCATCTTGGGATATTTTAGGAACCAACTTATCTGTAAAGCTAGGAGATAATCAATGGACGAGTGATACCAATCGCTTAATGATTATGGACCGAAGAGATTATAATAAACTAGGATTAGGGATTGATGAGTTGATTGAAACCTTTATTCAAACGGTACTTTCTACCATTGCGATTGATAAAATGTGTAAGCAATTGTTTAACTCCAAAGGGAAATTTAGAATGCAATTATTCAAATCCTTGAACGATGACCCCAATTTAATAAACGAAATAGTAGTCAATTAATTTTTATGAAAAAAGCAATAGATATACAATCGCTTGATTTATCATCGATAAAAAAAGGTAGTATGGACACCTTTTGGTTAGCCCTTACCAATGATGCCATGGGCGTACCCATCAAAGTTCCAATAATGATTTGTAAAGGAATGCAAGATGGTCCCGTGCTTGGGATTACAGCGGCGGTACATGGCAATGAATTGAATGGTATCAATGTAATTCAACGATTATTCAATAATGATTTAGATGTGGAAGATATAAGCGGTACTGTGATTGGAGTCCCCATTGTAAACATCCCATCCTACATACGACAAGAGCGCTATTTTAAAGATGGTAGTGATTTAAATAGGATTATGCCGGGAAAGGAAAATGGAACCGTGGCGGAAACCTATGCCCATCGCTTTACAGAAAAAATTCTTGGTCATTTTGATTTTTTATTGGATTTGCACACCGCGAGTTTTGGTAGAGTAAACTCTTTTTATATCCGTAGCGATATGAGTAAACCCATCACTAAAAAACTAGCCCGTCTACAAAATGCCGAAATTATTTTAAATGCCCCTCCCGGTGATGGAACCGTGCGGGGAGCGGCTGAAGATTTAGATATTCCAGCTATCACCATTGAAGTGGGTAATCCAAATTTGTTTCAAAAGAAAATGATTAAAAGTGGATTAATCGGTATCCATAATGTGCTATGCCATTTAGAAATGATAAAAGATGAACAAGAAGTAGATGATAGTCAAACCGTTGAATGTTCTAGTTCAAAATGGTTGTATACAGATATGGGTGGCTTACTAAATGTACATGTGAACCTTAGGGATGTTGTACAGAAAGGGGAACACATCGCCTCACTGCGTGATGTATTTGGCAATGAAATAAAAAAATACCTGGCACCTGAAAAGGGCATTGTGATTGGTAAAAGTGTAAATCCTGTTAGTCCTACTGGCTCAAGAATTTTACACTTGGGTGTAATCACTTAAATAGATTGAATTGTCCATTTAAATGATTCAACCTATAATTTTTTTGAAAGGGTCAGGTGTTCCAACATATCGTGGAAACCGCTTCGTCATTATCTTATAAGAACGGATATTATGCAACAGGTATCAACGAGATTATTGCAAAATCTCAGATGGCAAAATCAAGCCCGTCTAATCATTTTAAATCTATAGAAGATTTATGCGTGGCACAGTTTCAATATAAAAATTCTACTTTTTTAAAGGATTTCCGGTCCTTTTTGTTCGGGCCAAAAAAATGCGTTCGTAAACTGCTACAAATAAATACTTTCTATATTAAAAAAAATAACCGTGCACGCCAAACATAATAAATTCAACAAAGAAGTCTTGCTAATTAAGAAGTTTTATAACATCATGATGAAAAGAAGTACAGTCACATTTTTAAATAATACAGTCTTGAGCATTACAACCAATCGTTAGTACCAAGCAATTCAAGAATATAAAGCATTCAACAAAACCTTAACAGCAGCGGCAATAAAAAGTCCTACTTTTAGGAAATGAAATTCGTAGTTCTACTCTTCCTCATTACATCTACAGCTTGTACCGCTTTACAATCTAACTCGCCGTCTGGTCCGAATTCAAAAGCTGTATCGATTCATGACATCTATGTTCTGGTTCAATGCGATGGTAAAAACGTAAAAAATATTCTTGAAAAGCCAGCGAGCTTAGAAATTAATCTAACAGCAAGGACCATGATGGGTAATGACGGGTGCAATGATTTTTCAGGTAAAATTGTAGATTATAGTGCTGATGAAAACACCCTAACTTTTAATGACATTACTGCTACCGAAATGTATTGTAATGAAACGAGTAATAAAATTGGTAACGCTTTGTACAAAGTGAAAAAGTATATAAGAGAAGGTATGGAGTTACAATTACTATCTGAGAAAGGAGAAGTATTACTCTCTTATAAAAAAGTTGATTAAAGGCGAAAATACCTTTATAAAACCTTGAATTTTTTCTGTTTTCTGGTAAAGTGTCGCCGCAATAATTGTCACTAGGAGCGATGCATATTATTTGAGATAAAATAACTTGATACGAACTTGTCGTTGTACTTCATCAGCTCCTACCATTCATCCCAATTCTAAAACCACTCGTACCTCAAGCATTTATAATTCCCTATGGATCCATTATCTTTACTCAAAACGAATGAACATGATTATAACAACCACCGAAACCATCCCGAATAAAACAGTAGCAGAAATTTTAGGCGTTGCCAGAGGCAGTACCGTTCGAGCAAGAAATATTGGTCGAGATATTTTTGCTGGTTTAAAAAATATTGTGGGTGGCGAAATCAGCGAGTACACAAAACTACAAGCGCAGAGTCGTGAACAAGCTATGGAACGAATGGTAGAAGATGCTAAGGCTCATGGAGCCGATGCGGTAATTAATGTGCGGCTAACCACCTCCATGGTTATGCAAGGCTGCTCAGAAATATTGGCTTATGGTACGGCTGTGAAATTAGCCTAAAATGAAGGCCTTAGAAATAATAGTTATGATAGAAGGAATAATATTAGTGGCAGTAATAGTCGCACTTATTTATCTCATTGTAAAGCGCATTGAAGATAAAAGTCAAGAGACTTTTGAAAAACGAGATAACTAACTGCTATTGATAGAGAGCAAGTAAGGCTTCGGCATCTCTCTTTAATTCTTTAGCAAGCCGATCAGGTTTCAACACTTTTACTTGGGAACCATATCCTTTAATCCGTTCTGACAATTCATAGTTCAACACAACTGTAACGGCAATGGTAAACTCATCTTTATTTCGAGCAATCACTTCTTGCGAATGATGCAAGGGTTGGGACATCAAATAATTACTTTGATGAGGCTCAAACCGTAACACCACTTTTTGAGGTTTCTCATCCGTTTTTGAAATACCAATAGTGGCATCAAAATACGCTCGATTGTTCACACTTTCTTCGTTAAATGTTTTATTCATTTTAATAACGTCTATCATTCTATCAAAAGAAAATGTAAGTGTTTTCGGCGCCTTTGTCGGATGAATATCTTTGGCGATTAAATACAATCTTGCCTTATACTCTCTAATAAAAAAAGGGTGAATCGTGTGCTTTCTTTCATCCTTTCCAAACGGCTTATATTTTAAAACTACCTCACGCCGTTGCCGAATAGCTTCTACCAAAAGGGGCATAAATTCTATGCCTTTGTAACTGTTAGGTCGATCCAAAATAAAGACTTCCTGCTGCTCTTGCTCCTTATTTATATTTTGTTTTACACTGCTAGCTATCTTAGTTATCGCATCCTCAAAAACTTTAATAGCCGGAATGTCTTTAAACTGCTCTAAAATGGTAATAGCAAATTCTAGACCTTTTAAATCATCAGCCGAAACTGGCATTTTACCAATTGAATAACCCTCCTCAGTATAAACATACCCACGAGCATAGCGATCAAACTCAATTGGGGCATCAAAGCCCAAATTGCTGTCGTATCGCATGGCATAAATATCTTTTTGAATGCTAGATACAGAAATACTCATATCCAATTTCTCTGATACGTATTCAACCAAATCGTCAAGACTCGGCGCTTGTAGAGACTTATTGGTTAATCGTTGGTCAATTAACCGATAACGAGTGTAGGCGTTCTTATTCTTCATTCTATTTAACAGGGTTTTAAGTCAGAGCATTGTCAAAATCAGCTTTCACCATTAACACTCAGACTGTTTACTACGTCTATATAAGTGTAAAACAATCTAGGCCCATGATAAAAAACAAATATAAAGAAAATAATTCAGTACGTAAACACTTTACGCATTAAGTTGAAATCTTTGTATTTATAAAGAGCACGTAAAAAGTGATTAATAAAATAGAAACGATATGACGAACACATTTATACCACAGAAAGAAGAAATTCAAGCCTTGCACATCACACAAATAATTTTTGATGATAGTGACTTAGTAAGTTTAAAAGCCGAAAGTCGAATCGCAGGACACATCCGTAGTCTAGACCTTCTCTTATCATTTCAACAGTTTAATGACATGCTTCGTTTTACTGGGCGGGCTGGCGAAGAAATTCAATTAGAAATCAGTGACAAACTTAACACAAATGATAAAAATTTATACGTCATTGATTTGGCCAAAAAATCAGTAGTTTTTACAACTGTGAAGTTAAGCATCAGCTTATTAACTGAAGAGGATAACCATACCTACGTTGTAGATGATTTACAACCTTTATCTTTTTTGCAGCAGGCTAAAAATTTAAAGAATAATATACGCGATTTTGACATGGGTAAATTAGAAAACAATCGATTGCTGAAAAATGAATTACTCCGCATTGCCAAAATGTACCGTTATTATAAAGGATTGCTTACACTCAATATCAATGATACAGAGGCAAGAAAGCACGCAGGATTAGAGAACGACAAGCTGTTTCAACTTGCGTTTATGGCTAGTAGTTAAAGACATTCATAGAAGTTCGTTTTATGAATTTTTGAGTAAAGAGCGGCATGCTTAGCGTGTCGCTCTTTTGTGTCTCATTTGCATTATTTATGGAAAAGTAGATTTCTGAGCATCTCACTTACATGAATAGTTTAGCCCTAGGCATAAAAACCAGTTTTCGCATTGATGCAAGAGACTATCAAATCTTATTTCTCTCTTGCTTTCTAACAGTAGGTATTCTATTTATCGGTTGGGAATCAGACCTCATGAAATACTATATTCTCATCAGCTCCTGTTTGGTATTCCAATATGTCGGTGTTCTTATTTGTGATGTAAGCATCAGCTCTCTGAAAAGCGCTCTCATCACTTCTCTGGGACTAAGTATATTGGTACAGGCCAACCATTGGTATCTTTATATACTGATAGCTTTTATTGCGATTGGCGGCAAATTCCTATTTCGTTTTCGAAAAAAGCACTTCATCAATCCGGCTAATTTTGGTATCATAGCAGCCATTCTACTAACGGATCAAGTTTGGATTTCGCCGGGGCAGTGGGGCAATGTTGCGATCCTATTTTTCATAATCGGTTGCTTGGGTTTTATCATTACATATAAAGTCAATCGCATTGACTTATCAGCAATTTTCTTACTGTCTTTTTTCTCTTTAGAATTTTTCTATCAGGTGATATACCTCCAATGGCCATTAGATCATTTGCTACAAGGATTCACCAATGGTGGATTTTTACTCTTTACTTTTTTTATGATTACAGATCCTGTTTCTACGCCAGCTCACAATAAAGCGCGTAAATTTTGGGCCTTAGGCATCGCGATTACTGCCTTTGTTCTTAAAGAATTTTATTACGTTCCCTCTGCTCCTTTTTGGGCCTTATTCTATTTTGCTTTCACCACTCCAATCCTAACGTATTTCTTCCCAACTCAAAATTTTTTATGGAAAAACACAACTCAAACCATCTCATTATCAACTAAAAATTAATTTTCACCATTAGACAAATAAATCAATAAGCATATAAATTTTAAAATTATGATCACATTAAAAAAAACAATTTCACTCTTGCTCCTCACCTTATTTTTTGCAGCCGATAGTTTTGCCTTTTGCGGCTTCTACGTAGCTAAGGCGGACAGCAAAATTTTCAACAAAGCCTCTCAAGTAATCATAGCTCGTGACGGAAACAAAACCGTAATCACTATGAGCAATGATTTTCAAGGTAAGGTAAAAAACTTTGCCATGGTGGTGCCCGTTCCCCAAGTGTTGCAAGAACAAAACATTAGAGTCGTAGACCGAAATATTTTTGATAAGCTTGATGCCTATTCATCACCCCGCCTAGTAGAATACCATGACCCAGCTCCTTGCAATGTATATGATAGAAGGTATAAAAGCATGCCACAATCTGTAGTGGCCAGTGAAGTCAAAAGAGAGATGACTGATGAATCCAACATGGAGGACAAGGACCTCGGAGTCACCATTCAAGCCAAATACAATGTGGGTGAATATGATATTTTAATCTTAAGCGCCACTCAAAGCAATGGACTAAAAACATGGCTTACTCAAAATGGATATAAAATTCCGCGAAATGCTGAAGAAGTGCTAGACCCATACATCAAAAGCGACATGAAATTTTTTGTAGCTAAGGTGAATTTATCAAAATTTGAAAATCAAGGTTTTACTAATTTACGACCACTCCAAATTACTATGAACTCTCCAAAGTTTATGCTGCCCATTCGGTTAGGCATGGCCAACGGACGAGGAAATCAAGATCTCATTATATACACTCTTACAAAAAAAGGCCGTGTAGAATGTACAAACTACAGAACGATAAAAATGCCAACAGGAATGGACATGCCGACTTTTATAAAAGATGATTTCGGAAATTTTTATGCTGATGTTTTCAAAAAGAGATGGCAACGAAACAGAGGTAAGGCTGTTTATTTAGAGTATAGCTGGGATATTAGCCCTCGCAATTTTGTAAAGTGCGACCCTTGTGTAAGCCCAGCACCAAACTTTAGCGACATGCAACGCGCCGGTGCTTGGTGGGTAGAAGGGAGTAGAAATGAAAACGTTCATTTTACTCGTCTGCATGTGCGGTATAATCGCAAAAAATTTCCCCAAGATTTAAAATTTCAAACAACGCCAAACAAAACGAACTTTCAAGCCCGTTATGTATTGCGTCATCCCTACCGTGGAGATGTAAGCTGCGATAAAGGGCAACAATACGTAAATAAAGTAATCAACCGTCGTGAAGCCGAATTAGAAAATCTAGAATTTTATACAGGACAAGATGCCTACAATCACAATGACTACGTGCGTGAGTGGGAGCGAAAGTTAGAAAAAAAGCGTTACAGAAAAGGTAGCACCAATCCTTTCGGAGAGAATACAATTGGTGTGCTACTATTCATTCTACTAAATATTAGCATAGTCATTTCAGTGCTTAATTATAAAAAAGCGCGTGCACGTAATTGTAAATAAAAAATGAAGCTGAATTTAGAAGCTTAATCAAGAATCAATTTTTGCCGCTTCACTTCTCCATGGGAACCTTCGATAGTCAAGAGATAAACCCCAGATGTTATGTCAGAAAGGTCAATATTACTTTGATGTTCAATCGGAAGTTCCCTTACTTTTTTTCCTGATAATGAAAAAATAGTCAAGGTGTAATTCGTCAGAGATTCTTGAGATTGAATACTAATAAACCCTGAAGAAGGGTTCGGGAAAATCTCAATAACCTTTTCCAAAGAATTGGATACCAGTCCTACATTTAGAATCCCAATGCTGCAAGAAAATGTGCTCAAAGCGCTCGTGGTTCCATTTCCTACTTGACCTTGATAATTAGCTCCAGTTCCGCACATCGCATTTCGAGCTATTTTTAATCCTAGCGTATGTTGTCCGAATACTGAATTGTTTACCAAGGCTCCGTCAGCCGCTGAAATAAAGTCCCAGTCCGTTTCCATTCCTATTTGTACAGGGTTGTCTTCTTGCAAAGTACTTCCTGTACCAAGCTGACCTTGTAGATTATTACCCCATCCAAACAACCTACCGTCATCCTTAATAGCAAACCCAAAACTTGCACCAGCCTCTACCGCTTTCCAATCTTTGCTTAGGTCAAAATTTACGGGTGATGTTTGCTGCGCACCTAAGCCATCATCTCCTAATTGACTGTTACCATTAAAGCCCCAAGACCACACACTTTTATCATTCTGAAGCGCTAAGCAATATTCAAAACCAGCTGAGACCATTTCCCAGTTCGATAAGTTTCCTATCTGCTGAGGAGATGTTGCGTCATTGGTAGTACCATTTCCTAATTGACCATTCCCATTCGATCCCCAAGTCCATAGTGTACCACTTGTTTTTATAGCAGCTGAGTGTACTCCCCCAGCTGTAACCGATTGCCAATCTGTATCCGTGCCTACCTGAGTGGGCGTATTAATATCTGAGGTTATACCCAGACCCAGTTGACCAAACATATTCCAACCCCAAGACCATAAACTATTATCCGTTTTTATCGCAAAAGAATGTATAAAGCCTGCCTCAACTGATTTCCAATTTGTAGCAGTTCCGACCTGGGTAGGACTTGTTTCTTGAGTCATGGTACCCAACCCTAATTGACCCTGACCATTCAAGCCCCATGACCAAAGGGTTCCGTCAGTTTTTACTGCTAAGGCATGGAAAGCGCCTGCCGCAACATCTTGCCAATCAGTAGCTGTACCTATTTGGGTCGGGCTAGATTGAGCCACTGTGCTACCTAGGCCCAGTTGACCGTTTCCATTGAAGCCCCAAGCCCATAGTGTTCCGTCGGACTTCAGTGCGAGTGTGTACTCACTACCCGCATCAACCTTTGTCCATTGTTGAGCAATTCCACTTAGGGGTAAAAATAAAATAAGGAATAATAAACTCTTTTTCATATTGCTAATATAATATTTTTAGCAATACGAAGAGCTTATCTTCCTTAGTCTATAAAATTTTGAAACTACTTATTATTTATAAGCGGTAGGGTTGGGTTTTTTATTTTGCCGCACACCGCTTTCTTTTTTCTCCTTTAAAACAGGATTAATGTTTTCTTTATTCACCACCACTTCTTTCTTTTTCTCGCCGAAGGCGTCTACTGGATTTTGCGGTTTAAAGTTTTTTGGATTCTTGCTATCAGTCTTTTTTTCTTCGTACATAATTGTTCCTTTTAGTTTTTACTAAGTTAGCAATACTGTAGAATTTTATCTTATAAGATTAAAAGAAAGCCTTATAAAATTTGTGAGAAGTTGACTTCTTACAATCCACTTATACATACACCTATAGAAAACGGTACAACATCTTGTGGGCCATTTCCAGGACGAAATAAAGTATTTAAACCATATTGACCATAAACCGAGAAATTGCCATAACCCACACGAAGCGTTCCACCGATACGGTACGTTTCTACAAAACGACGCGTGCTTATTTTTTCACGAATCGGTTTATTATTAAAATCTCTTACACCCTTAGTATGGGCATTAATCAATGCGCCCACCTTCATTCCAATGGCTGCTTTAAACCCTTTGTTTCTGTTTTTCTTGTTACTGAAATATCGTAACTCAATCGGTGCTTCTAAATAAGTCAAGCTATACTTAAAACGTTTGAATCGATTATCGTCATCAACAAACTGAATTTGCGTGAGCGAATCTCCAATAATAGCCTGTTGGTCTTTTAAAAAAATATTGCTACTCGCAATACCTACACCCGCTGCAAAGCTAAAATTCGAGGTTTTGATAGGAAAATCATAGCACAAATAAAAATTGACGCTGCGGCTCAACGCACCAACATTCACACTATCTGGTGCTCCCAGCCAACCATCGTAGCCCAACTGAAACATAAAATAATCCTTGGAAGGCTTGCTGTAAGCAGCATCTGACTCTGTCTGAGCCTGAGTGCTCAAACTTAGAAAACATACGATTGTAAATAAGAAAGTTCTCAACATGGGTAAATTTAAAGGAGCAAATATAGCTACTCAGGACTCCTATGTAGTGTTTTCGTACACTTAAAAGCACGTTAAATCGTTCATCAAGATTTTTCACCGCTCGTACGATTCGTTACGCTTATAAATCAAGGAATCGTTTACTTTTGAACTAGGTGAAATCCAACAATAAATATTGGCTTGTACAATGGGTAGGCTGGAGCTTATTTGGCCTGCTCAATATATATATATCCTTTTTTGAACCGAATGATTCGCATGTTCTTACTATCACGATCAACATTCTTTTATTATTAGGCGGCCTGGCTATCACTCACTTTTTTAGGTTTTATCTCCTTAAAAATAAATGGCTGGAACTTGACACCACCGCAGTCATTACCAATACACTTCTAGCTAACATCCCTTTGGCCTTTGTATTTTGCCTTTGGCAGTACTTATTAAACATCATTTTTCATTCCGAACAAGAAAATATTTTTTCACTCAGCCTTTTAGTAAAGCCATTCATGTCCGCTTATCTAATTTTACTTGGTTGGTCGCTGATTTATTTCACTTGGTCGTATATCGAAGCCAATCGATCTCGGATTATCACGCAGTTACAAATGCAAAATGATATGCAAGATTTAGAACTAAAAAGTATGCGTTCAAACTTGCAGCCTCATTTTATTTTTAATTCTCTGAATAGTATTCGGGCACTGATCAAAGAAGATCCCGATTCGGCAAGAGTAGCGGTTACCAAACTCTCTAAATTATTGCGCACATCTATTAGTACAAAAGACGATAGTATCAACCTTGAAACAGAATTGCAATTGGTAGAAAATTACCTTCACCTTGAAAAAATAAGATTTGAGGAACGCTTGCAATATAATTTTGAAATAGAAGCCAAAACACGCAGTATGATGGTACCCCCGATGCTATTACAGAACATGGTAGAAAATGCTGTAAAACATGGTATCAGTTTGCGTGAACAAGGTGGCACCATTTGGATCCGAAGCCTAGCGGAAGGTGATTTTATAAAAATTACCATCGAAAATGAAGGAACTATCAATGAAGAAAATAAATTAAAAGGAACTGGCTTTGGAATGAGTTCTTCACAAAAACGACTGAAACATCTATACCCTAGTGCACCCGACATTATTATGAGAGAAAGCAATCACCCCAGAGTGGTAGTAGAAATACGAATCCCGAATAAAATAAAACCCTATGACAATTAAAGCCATCCTGATAGAAGACGAACGATTAGCCCGTCAAGAACTGAGAGACATGTTAGCGGCATTTCCTCAGATAAAAATAATAGATGAAGCTACCAACGTAGCCGAAGGCATTATGAAAATTGAAGAGCAAAAACCAGATTTAATTTTTCTTGACATCAATATGCCGGCTAATAAAACCGGTTTTGATTTACTAGAAGTTTTAGACCACACACCTAAAGTAATTTTTACCACCGCTCATGATGAATACGCTATTAAAGCATTTGAAGTAAATGCACTCGACTATTTGCTCAAACCCATTGAAGAAGATCGCTTAAAAGAATCAATTGACAAAGTGGAAGCATCCTTAGAAACTAACGAAGAGAACATCTCTACTGCAAAGAAACTAAATGCAAAAGACAAGGTATTTGTAAAAGATGGTGAGCGATGTTGGTTTGTAAAAATTGGTGAGGTTCGCTTCTTTGAAAATGCTGGAAATTACAGCAAAGTAGTCTTTGATAAATATCGCCCCTTAATTTTAAAATCACTCAATGCTTTGGAAGAAAGGCTGGATGATGATTTATTTTTCAGAGCCAACCGACGACAGATAATCAATATTAATAGCATTGCTAGTATTCACCCCCATTTTAATGGTGGGCTCAAAGTGATTTTAAGCTGCGGTGAAGAAATAGAAGTTTCAAGAAGACAAGCCAGTAAGTTTAAAGAGAAGATGGCCTTGTGATTTTAAGAGAAGTGAAGCATTTTAACAACACACATTCTTTATTCATCGAAATCTTCAACTATTTTTTTTATTATTGTATTTCACTAAAAAATTAATTAATACTATGGGACTTTTTTCATTTATTAAAGATGCGGGTAAAAAAATATTCGGATCAAAAGAAGAGCAGAAAGCTGAAAATCCAGCAATTACTGAACAACAGGTAACGTTGAATCAGAAAGATAAACTTACAGAATTTGTAAACTCACACGGCTTAAATGTAGAAAATTTTGATATGCAGTTTCACCCTGGCATTAAAGTAGTCATGAACGGGAACGCAGCTTCAAAAGCTGATTACGAAAAGGCAAGTTTAATTGCCGGAAATATTGCAGGCGTGGCAGAAGTAGACAATCAAATGACGATTGGCGGTCAAGCGGAAGTAGGTGACAGCCAATTACACACTGTAGAAAAAGGAGATACACTTTGGGCTATTTCTGAGAAATTTTACAGCGACGGTTCTAAATATCCTACTATCGTGGAGGCCAATCAGCCCATGATTAAGGATGCCGATGAAATTTATCCAGGTCAGGTTCTACGTATTCCTGCCTTGGGATAGTATAACATTCTAAAATAAATTAATACCATCTGTAAAGTGCAGATGGTTTTTTTATGTCCTATAACTCACTCCGTTGAAGTAATTCTGTATAGGTTCATCTGCCACCTCCTCACAAAAATAGAAGGGATACTAAATTAACTGAAGTATAGTTATAGTTTGAATGCTTTAGTTTTCATAGTCAATTTTCTTGCTAATTTTGTAGGCCTAACTCTATGAAGTATTTCAATTCCACTTCTTTAACCTTTATTCTAATTACGTGTACGACAGTACTGCTTTTTTACCTAGCTAGTCATAAAAATAGCAAAGCACTTGGACTGATCTTCCTTTATCTCCTCACGCAGGGCCTATTAGCGTATTTCAGTTTTTATAGCGTCCAGCCACTCAATCCAATCAAGGTCCCTATGGTTGTTGTGCCCTCTTTTATCTTGGTGTTTTATCTTTTGTTTTCAACAAAAGGAAGTACGTTTACGCAAAGCCTAAACTTAAGAACCCTAACACTTCTTCATACGATTCGAGTTCCAGTCGAGCTTGTATTATTTTTATTGTGCACACAAAAATTGATTCCAGAAATCATGACGTTTGAGGGAAGAAATTTTGATATAGTAGCAGGCCTCACAGCCCCAATAATTTACTATTTGGCCTTCAATAAAAACAAAATTGGACCAAAAGGTTTACTTGCCTGGAATATGATTTGTTTAGGTTTGCTAATCAACATAATCATTCACGCCGTCCTATCCACTGAAATCCCTTTCCAACAATTTGGTTTAGACCAACCCAATCGCGCCATATTACAGTTCCCATATATATGGCTGCCCACCGTGGTGGTTCCCATTGTTTTCTTTTCACATTGCGTAGCTATCAAAAGATTATTAAAAATGAAACCAAAAGACTCCAACTAAGCTGTTTATATTTGGTAGTCGATGAAAGTCTCAGGATTCACCTTTGTGCGTAATGCCATTCTGTATGATTATCCAATTGTGGAGGCCATACAATCCATTCTTCCCTTGTGTGACGAACTAGTGGTAGCTGTAGGAAATTCTGATGATAAAACCTTAGAACTCATTCAGTCCGTATCCAATCCAAAAATTAAAATTATAGAAACTATTTGGGATGATTCACTGCGCAAAGGAGGAGCCGTGCTCGCTGTTGAAACGCAAAAAGCCTTTGAAGCCATTTCCTCAAAATCAGACTGGGCAGTTTATATACAGGGAGATGAGGTAATTCATGAAAAATATATCCCGATTATTCGAGAAGCCATGCAGGTTCAACTTGAAAATAAAAAAGTAGATGGCTTACTTTTTAACTACCTACATTTTTACGGCTCTTACAATTATATCGGCAATTCAAGCGGCTGGTACCCTCATGAAATTAGAGTCATTCGAAATAATAAAAACATCTACTCCTACCGAGATGCACAAGGCTTCAGAAAAAAGAAACGCACTGCAACACAAGGTGAAAAACTCAAAGTAAAAAAAATTGAAGCCTGCGTATACCATTATGGTTGGGTAAAAGACCCACGCGCCATGCAAGAAAAACAAAAATCATTTCAAAAATTGTGGCACAGCAATGAGGAAGCTCAAAAGCGCGCAGGCTCTGAAGAGCACTATCAATATGAGAAAAACCTTCACTCGCTGTCCAAATTCGAAGACTCCCACCCGGCCGTGATGGAGCAGCGGATCAAGCGTCTAAACTGGTATTTCGAATATCAACCGAAACTTCATAAAAAAACGCTGAAAGAACGTTTCAAACAATTTTGTAAGAAAACATTCGGACTCAATTTTAACTATCAAAACTATAAGCTCCTGCCATAATCTGTCGTCTTCCAATTTTTAGGTGCTATCACAGAAAAATAGGCACTCGTCCATTATATTTGTCTATCTCGAAAATCCGATAAAAATCGGGTGAGTTTAAAACAAAAATATACTTTATGAAACGAATTCTTTTTGCCCTTTTGGGTGTACTTCTTTTTGCACCAGCTCGTGCTGATAAAGGAATGTGGATACCGATGTTGATCGGTCAAAATTTTGAACAAATGCAGAAGCTAGGCTGGAAAGGAACAGCCGATGATATTTATAGCGTGAACAAAAGTTCTCTTAAAGATGCCATCGTTCATTTTGGAGGAGGCTGTACGGCTGAAATGATTTCGGCAGACGGTCTCTTAATGACTAACCACCACTGTGGATATGGCAATATCTCTGCCTTAAGTACTGTTGAAAATAACTATTTAATGAATGGCTTTGTAGCCAATACGAAAGAGGCTGAATTACCTGCCCCTGGTTTAAGTGTAAAATTTTTAATCAGAATGGAAGACGTTACGAAGAGAGTTCGTCGTAAAATTGGAGATGCCTATGGTGCTGACGTGAGCAAGCGTTTACGAGAAGTTTCTAAAACCATTCAAAAAGAAAATGATAATAATGGCGCTTACCGTGTAGATGTGCGCAGTTTTTATTCGGGCAATAAATATTATATGTTCGTGTATGAAGTGTACACAGATGTGCGTTTAGTAGCCGCTCCACCAGAAAGTTTAGGAAAATTTGGTGGTGACACAGACAATTGGATGTGGCCTCGCCACACTTGTGATTTCAGTATGTTCCGTGTGTATTCTGACAACAATAATCGTCCCGCGGCCTATTCTAAAAATAATCGTCCTTTTCACCCAAAGCATCACTTACCTGTTTCACTCAAAGGAGTTGAAAACGGAGACTATGCAATGATAATGGGGTATCCCGGGCGTACTTCGCGCTATTTAACTTCGAACGGAATTGATTTATCTATCAATGAATTTAACCCGACGATTGTTAAAATCAGAGATAAAAGATTAAGCGTAATGCGCGAAGTGATGGATCGGAAGCCAGCCGTAGATTTAAAATATGCTTCTACTTATGCTTCAGTAGCCAACTATTGGAAATATTTTATTGGACAAACAGAGCAATTGAAACGCTTGAAAATATACGATCAAAAGCTAGACGAAGAAACTGAGTTTAAACGTTGGGCTAAGAAAGAGGCACGTTACCTCAAAAACTTATTCCCCGACTATTCTGAAGCATATGCAGAATACAAGCCTTACGTAAAACATTATTTATATTTCTATGAAGGGTTCGGCTCTCCCAAGTTGACTCAATTGGCTCTAAGAGCTTCGGGACTTAAAAAATTGATTGACAGCAAAGCCGACGCTAGTAAAATAGAGAAGGCAATAGCTGGATTGAAAAAAACTAGGGCATCCATGATAGAATCTATGGACCTAGAATTAGATCAAAACTTATTTGCGGCTATGAACCAAATGTTTTATGAAGATGTACCCATTGCCCAGCACCCAAGTATTTTTTCATCTGAGGTCTTCAAAAAATACGGCACAGGAGGAAATGAGAACACTTTTAAAAATTTTGCTAGCGATTTGTATCAAAAAACAGCCTTGCTCAACGATGAGGCTTTTGATCGATTAGCTGCACCAAATAATATTGACAAATTATTAGAAGATCCGGCAATAGTTTACGCCATGAATGTAAACGATAATTGGAAGAAAAATTATGTTGATATCATCACGGATTATCGCCACGAGCGTTTTGAACTAGACCGCGCCTACCAAGGAGGTTTGTTAGAAAAAAACAGAGGAACGCTTATGTCTCCTGACGCGAATAGTACCATGCGTATTAGTTACGGTACTGTAAAGGCCTACCAACCGAAAGACGGTGTGAGTTTCTCTTACTACACAACTGCTGATGGTCTCATGGAAAAATACAAACCGGGTGATAAAGAATTTGACTTACAAACTAAAATTGTGGACTTAGTGCGCAATAAAGATTTTGGAGACTACGCAAATAGTAAAGGAGAACTCGTAACTTGTTTTATCACAAACAACGATATCACAGGTGGTAATTCAGGAAGCCCTGTAATTAACGGAAACGGCGAATGGATTGGCGCTGCTTTTGACGGAAACTGGGAAGCTATGAGCGGCGATATTGCTTTTGATAAACGATTTAAAAGAACCATTGTTGTAGATGCACGATACATCATGTGGGTAATTGATAAAGTATTAGGCGGTCGTCCACTCTTAGATGAAATGACGATTCGAAATTAGAGATTAATTTCATAAACGTACAACCTTCAAAGTCTATTGGAAATAGTGTCAATAGACTTTGGAGGTTTTTTTATATTTACAGTGTATGAAAAATTTCATAAGTCTTCTCGTACTATGTCTATTCTTTCATTGTAAAAATGACGAGCATGCTTGGGCCATGAATAACGATGAAGACTTCTGCGAAAGCATTCATCGAAACGATAGTATCAGTCTGAGTTCAGAATTAGCAGACGTAGATTCTCTTATGAAAACTAAAACAGGAGTGTACGTTTTAGATGACGGTGCTAACGCTATGATCACTCGCGCTTGGTTAAGTGAATATGCCGAAAAAAGTATTGACATTCAGTATTTCATTTTTTCCCTAGACAATGTTGGATTAATCGCTGCAGACTATCTAGTGCGTGCGGCAGACCGAGGAGTCAAAGTAAGAATTTTAGTGGACGACATAATGGTTGATGCCAGCGTGGACGACGTTCTGAGCTTAGCCGCTCATAAAAATATTGACATCAAAATTTATAATCCTGGCGTAAACCTAGGTAAAAATCTTTGGGGGAAGTTAAAGAGTTTTGCTACAGACTACGTAAAAGCCAACCAGCGGATGCACAATAAAACCTTTATAGTTGACAATAAAGTGGTGGTGACCGGAGGAAGAAACATAGCCGATGAATATTTTGATTATGACCATGAATATAATTTTAGAGACCGTGATATTTTACTTTTGGGAAAAGCAACAAAAGACGTAGGAACATCCTTTTCTCAGTTTTGGAAAAGTAAACTCAGCGTGGACATCAACAAGGTGGCAAAAGAAACTGATAAAGCTTTTGCAGATACGATTCATTACACCGCCTTACATCAATACGCTTGTAATCCCGAAAATTTTTGGCCGCAAGTACGGAAGCGCATCAAAAATTTACCTAGGGTATTTTCTGAATTAAAAAAGTCAGGCGAATTAGTATGGACAGACCGTGTAGAATTTGTAAGCGATCTTCCAGGTAAAAATGATGGAAAAAAAGGACTATACGGTAGTGGGAAAAGTACCGAGAAATTATTTCAATTAGTAAGTCAAGCTAAAAAGAGTGTTGATATTCAAACACCTTATTTAATCATTACGAAGGAAAGTCTTGCCTTGTTTAGAGAAACGGTTCAGCGTGGAGTCAAGGTAAGAATCCTTACCAATAGCCTAGCTTCGACAGATAATGTGGAAGCATTTAATGGCTATCAGCGTAATAGAAAAAAGTTGTTGAACACAGGCGTTCGCATTTTTGAGTTTAGACCCGATGCTAAAGAACGAATGAGTATTATGACCGGAGAACTTCAAAAAAAATTAAAGTATAAACCGATATTCGGGCTGCACGCCAAAAGCATGGTGATTGATGAAGAAACTACGGTAATCGGCACTTTTAATTTAGATCCTCGATCGGCCAATTTGAATACAGAATGCTTAGTTATTGTAAAAGATAAAAAAGTAACCGAAGGGGTTTTAGAAGGAATGGAGACGGAGTTTCTACCAGAAAATTCTTGGGAAACCACTTTAAAAAGTAATCCTGACGACAAAGTAGGTTATGGCAAACGAATCAAAGCGGCGAGTCGCAGAATCGTGCCACAGAATATTTTGTAGGTATTCAAAAATCTTACCACTTCCTACGCTCTACTTACCACTAAAAACTACCTTTGCCTATTATGAAAACAGCCTACATAATTGATGCAGCCAGAACAGCCGTTGGTAAATATGGCGGAACCCTCTCCAGTATTCGACCCGATGATTTATTAGCTCACGCTATCAAAGGAACCATTGAACGCAACCCGAGTATTGACCTCTCAAAAATTGAGGACGTTATAGCAGGAGCGGCCAATCAAGCAGGAGAAGACAATCGAAATGTGGCCCGTATGGCCGCATTGCTTGCCGGACTACCAGATAGTGTAGGTGGCAATACGGTTAATCGATTGTGTGCTTCGGGTTTACAAGCTGTGATGGATGCAAGTCGTGCCATTATGTGTGGCGATGGTGAGATGTATCTTGCTGGCGGAGTAGAGAGTATGAGCCGGGCACCCATGGTTTTAGCTAAGGCTGCTAGTGCCTTTTCTCGCAATGCTGAAATTTATGATACTACCATTGGCTGGCGTTTTATCAATAAAAAATTAAGTGCATTGCATCATCCATTTGGTATGGGTGAAACGGCAGAAAATGTAGCCGAGCGTTGGAACATTAGCAGAGAAGAACAGGATGCTTTTGCTCATAAAACCCAAGAGAAATATGAAGCGGCTCACAAAGCCAATAAATTTAAAGATGAAATCATTCCAGTAAACATACCGCAACGAAAAGGCGATGATATAATTTTTGATAAAGATGAACACCCTCGCTTGTCTTCCATTGAAAAACTAGCTTCACTGAGACCTGCTTTTAAAAAAGACGGAACCGTTACTGCCGGAAACGCAAGTGGAATTAATGATGGCGCAGCTATGCTTTTATTAGCCAATGAAGATGCGATAGAAAAATATAATTTAAAACCTATGGCTAAAGTAAAGTCTATGGCAATCGCTGGGGTCGAGCCAGCCGTGATGGGAATCGGGCCAGTACCTGCTACGAAAAAAGCCTTGGAGCGTGCGGGACTAACGGTAGGTGATCTTGATGTGATTGAACTCAATGAAGCCTTTGCAAGTCAGAGTATTGCGTGTATGCGTGACCTTGATTTAGACCCGAGCAAAGTAAATATCAATGGAGGTTCTATTGCGATTGGACATCCCTTGGGTGGCAGTGGTGCACGCATTAGCACGACCCTTTTACATGAAATGGTAAAGCAAGATGCAAAGTATGGACTAGCTACTATGTGTGTTGGTGTTGGTCAAGGTGCTGCTGTTATTTATGAAAGGGTATAAAAATATCAAGTCAGAATTTTAGTTCTATCAACCATTTCATACTAATCTCCTATATTAAATTAAATTATACTAACACTACGGCTTCTATTAACGTCACTTATATAGAAAAGAGCTGAAATATGAAAATTAGGACATTTGTATTATTGCTATCATTAGGTGTTTTATTTGCTAGTTGTAGAAAACTTGGATTATGTAAGGATGATGAGTTAACGTTGGATAGGCAAGATAATACTACCTCAGAACTCAAGATTGGCGGGTACTACCATTATCCTATAGAAACTGATACCTCGAAGTCATATGTATTTGTTTTTTACAAAAATGGCGTAATTTATAACGCGTTTGGTGCGAAAAATAAGAAAGAAATAGAAGAGAATACTTTAGACTTAATAATTTATAACAATGGCCGTGAAAGTAAGCCTGGTTGGGGGGTATATAAAATATCTGGAAGTGATATAGAAATACAATATTGGCCTTATAGTATGGGCTGTTCTCCCATAATAACAGAACGCGGAGAAATACTGAACGATTCTACAATCATATTATCTTCAATAGAATCAAGTTATGATTGTGTATTAAATAAACAAAATAAAACTCTGTATTTTAAAAAGTACTCACCCAAGCCCGATAGTACAAATAACTTTATACCTTAAACTTCCTAAACCCCCAAAACCATTTAAATCTCAAGCAATACTATCTTTGCGTAATGCAATCATTAAAAGACGGGATAGCATCTATTAAAAAAGATATTGAGGAGCGCGGTGTAAAAAATGCCGAGCAGCTAGAGCAATTCCGGATAGAATTTTTGGGTACCAAAGGCAAGCTAAAAAGCTTGATGGGCGAAATGAAAAATGTCGCTAAAGAGCAAAAGAAAGAAGCCGGTCAAATGCTTAATGAGTTCAAGCAATTTGCTGAAGGGCGTTTTGAAGAATTAAAAGGTCAGTTTCAAAAAAATGATACAACAGATGGTAATGAACTAGTAGACACTACCTTACCAGGTTTACCGAATGAGACAGGAGCAAGGCACCCGCTTTCTTCTGTGCAAGAAAAAATGGTTTCAATTTTTGAACGCATCGGATTTACGGTAGCCGAAGGTCCAGAAATAGAAGATGATTGGCATAATTTCTCTGCTTTAAATTTACCCGAGCATCACCCTGCACGTGATATGCAGGATACTTTTTTTATAAATAAAGACCCCGATTGGGTATTGCGCACGCATACTTCTAGTGTACAGATACGTACCATGGAAAAAGGGGTTTTACCGATTCGTCAAATTTTTCCAGGACGAGTATATCGAAATGAAACAATAAGTGCTAGAGCGCATTGCTTCTTTCATCAAGTGGAAGGATTGTATATAGATGAAAAAGTGAGCTTTGCAGATTTAAAACAAACGCTTTATCACTTCGTACAGCAAATGTTTGGAGAGGATGTACAAGTTCGCTTTCGCCCAAGTTATTTTCCGTTTACTGAGCCTAGCGCTGAGATGGATGTGAGTTGTTTTATTTGCGATAGTAAAGGTTGTAGTGTTTGTAAGCATACAGGTTGGGTAGAAATTTTAGGTTGTGGTATGGTGCATCCCAATGTATTAAAAAATACAGGTATTGATCCTGAGAAATATTCAGGCTTCGCTTTTGGAATGGGTGTAGACAGAACGACTATGTTGCTTTACGGCATAAACGATATTCGTTTACTTAGTGAAAACGACATTCGATTTTTGAAACAGTTTAAATAAAATGAACGTCCTAGTCACAGGTGGAACCGGTTTTATAGGAAGTCACTTAATAAAATATTTATTACAAAAAAAGTATACGGTCCGTGCAATTTTCAGAAAAGAAAAATCGCATCTACTTACTACGGATGAAAATAATAAAGTAGAATGGATTCAAGGAGATGTTTTAGATCTACACTCCTTGGAAATCGCTATGCAAGGTGTAAATGCTGTTTTTCATTGTGCGGCCATGGTGAGCTTCGATGCGCGTGAACGAGAACAACTGATGAAAACGAATGTAGAGGGCACCGCCAATGTAGTGAATCTGATGATAGAGCTTAAAATAAAAACAATTGTTTACTTAAGTTCGGTAGCTTCCTTAGGGAGAAATTCAAGTTCAGCTAAAATAGACGAAAGCGCAGATTGGGTGGAGAGCAAATACAATTCGCAATATGCCGTAAGCAAGTACGAAAGTGAAATGGAAGTCTGGCGTGGAGTTGCAGAAGGCTTGCAAGCCGTAATCGTAAATCCGGGAATTGTATTGGGTGAAGGGGATTGGACAAAAGGAAGTAATAAATTGTTTAAAACCATTCATGATGAGTTTCCGTTTTATACTAAGGGCATAACGTCATTCGTAGATGTAAAAGATGTAGTTCGTGCTATGCTTCGGCTTTTTGAAGGAAATTTTTTCAATGAACGTTTTATCCTAAGTGCTGGTACCTATCCGTACAAAACAGTTTTTGACCTGATGGCAATTGCTTTTGATAAAAAGGCACCAAGCCGAGAGGCAAAGCCTTGGATGATAGAATTTGTCTGGCGCTTTTATGAAATAAAAAAATGGTTCTCCAATAAAGAACTAACTATCACTAGGGAGACGGCGAGAAGTGCACAAGCCCAATATGATTATAGTAATGCTAAACTAATGGATTACTTGCCTGATTTTAAGTATACCCCGATTGAAGAAACGATAAAAAGGTCTTGCACTTTTTATTTGAAGTAATGGACAATCCTTTCTCTTAACAGAAACTTGCATTTAAAATCTAACTAATTTCTATATTTTTAGCAAATGGATAGAAAGTCATTTCTTAAAAAGACAGGTTTAGCAGTTTTTTCACTGTCAGTTGTTGCAAAAGTCTTGGAAGCCAGTCCTGGAATTTTTAGTTCGGACTGTGCTACAACTAACGACATTCTAGGTCCATTTTATAGACCCAATGCTCCAATGCGAAATGATTTACGCATTGATGGCGTGGCGGGCAATGACATTCGACTCAAGGGAAAGGTGTACGGAAACGATTGTAAAACACCCTTAAACAATGCCAAAGTAGAAATATGGCATTGTGATACTGAAGGTAATTATGACAATGATACCAGGGAATATAGACATAGAGCTACAGTGTATACCGATGAAAAAGGGCAGTACGAAGCGTTGACTATTATACCCGGTAAATATTTGAATGGTAAATTATATAGACCGGCACATATTCATTTTCGCGTTTCTGCCAAAGATCACAAAGAATTAATTTCTCAAATTTATTTTGAAGGCGATCCACATATTACCGAAGATCCATGGGCTTCGCAGAAGAAAGCAGTGCACAGAATACTCCCTGTTTTCCCTGATGATATCAAAAGCAATTTGGGAGTACAATTTGATATCTATTTGGAAGCGTAGTAGATAGAATTTTTTACTACTCTAATGACAGTTGCGTGTGTCGTGATTTCATTCTAATTTTTTTAAATAAATTTATAACTTCCGTTACAAGAAAACCACCTCTATTATTTAACTTTCAACAATTCCTCATCAGAATAAATAAATGTTTGCAACTTATCGCATTATCAGTCCAATAAATATTAGAAAACGAGCCTTACAAATGCTAGTGTTTTTAATCATCTTTATCCTATCTTCTATGAGTACAAATGCACAAAATGTTCAAAGCAAGTCTTTTGATAGAATGCTAAAAAAAATGTTGAAGGGTGACGTGCCTACGCTAAACGTAGATCAAGCTGATAGTATGCAAAAAGAAAATTGTGGTGTCGTTTTTTTAGACACGCGTAAGAAAAAAGAATATGATGTAAGCCATATTAAAAATGCTCGTTGGATTGGGTTTGATGAATTTTCAACGGAAAAATTAAAGGGTGTCGAAAAAAATGCGACTATAATTAATTATTGCTCGGTAGGGGCTAGGAGCGAAAAAATTACGCGTAAGATGCGCGATGCAGGTTTTACCAATGTGTACAATCTATATGGTAGCATTTTTGAATGGGTTAATGCTGGTAAGGAAGTTGTAGACTCCAATGACATGGCCACCGAACGAGTTCATACCTACAGTCGGCTGTGGGGTGTATGGCTAAAAAAAGGGAAACGAGTACATGATTAAGTATTTAGAAATATTCAAAAAAGGCTACGCTGATTATTGGAGCTATCTAAAATCCGAAATTGTAAATCCGCATTGGACGAACTATTTCTATTGGGTTATTGCGCTTTCGCTCTTAGTTTGGGTATTGGAAATTTTTCTACCGTGGCGAAAAAATCAGCCCATTATCAGAAAGAAATTTTGGCTGGATGCTTTTTATATATTGTTCAACTTTTTTCTATTTTCATTGATAATTTTTAACGGCTTATCAAATGTAGCGGTTGAAGCTTTCAACGATTTATTAGGCGTTTTCAATATTGAAAATATGGTGGCTATTAATATTGCCTCCTGGCCTATTTTCTTACGCTTCTTATTAGCTTTTATTGTTGCTGACTTTATTCAATGGTTAGTACATCAACTATTTCATAGAGTGCCATGGATGTGGAATTTTCATAAAGTGCATTATTCCGTAAAAGAAATGGGCTTCGCCGCGCAGTTTCGTTTTCATTGGATGGAAACGGTTATTTATAAGTCTGCTCAATATATTCCTTTAGCGATGATTGGTTTTGGAATAGATGACTTTTTTATCATACATATTTTATCGGTGGCGGTGGGTCATGTGAATCATGCCAATATCGGTTGGGATTATGGTCCTTTGAAATATATTATAAACAACCCTAAAATGCACATTTGGCATCATGCTAAGCAACTACCAAAAGATAGAAAATACGGCGCCAACTTTGGCCTGACGCTGAGTTTGTGGGATTACCTTTTCGGAACGGCCTATATCCCCCACAACGGAAAAGATATAGAAATCGGATTTAAAGACGATGAAGATTTTCCGCAAGATTTTCTCGGACAGCAACTTAGATTCTAAGCGCTTTTAATTATTGTTTGTTTAAATCCCAATTATACTCTTTATGTTTCAGTGTATAGTCTGCCGAGATTTTTTCATTTCTATATTTATTTAAGAAGTCTATTTCATTTTTATCTCCACTCACAAAGTCATCTTTATACCATTTCATAATCATGGAAACGGTAACCTCTTTATTAGATTTATCTACTTCAACAAAATAATCTGCGTTCACCGCTTTTTTGGTTTGTTGCTCTAAAAGATCATTTACATTATCAGGCATGTAAGCTTCATTTATAATAGGCGGGCAACTTTGCGCTCCACAAACTAACACAAAATGAATCCGAGCATCATTTAGTTTAGCTCTTAGTTTTTTATTTTCGATATCGTTGAGTGTTATTTCTTCATTCGCAACTTTATATTTTATTTCATCAAAAAATCCTTTTACATCCAAAGGTTGCTTAATGGGATAGTTATTTACAATTCCCTCAATAGTTAGAACATTATACGCATTGATCCAAAACGCTTTATTTTCATTTTCTGAAGCGCCGCTTATATCCATTTCTGAGAGAGCGGTGGTTAGATCTTTTAGTTGACTTTTATTTTTTGAAATCCCAGCATAATCTACTTTACCGTTCTTCACATTTTTTACAAAAAAATCATTCGCATTTTGAAAGAACCCCTTTAGTCCGTCAGCCTCACTGTCATTACCGTCAACAGCGGATTCCGTATCCTTAGCCCTATCTGCAGATTCAATATTTTTTTCATTCTGTAAACTATTCGAGCTCAAGTCGTCTGATACAGATTGAGAACTAGTCTCGCAGGAGGCGAAACTAAGACTAGCCACCATTAGAATAGGAATCAATATTAAGTGTAATTTAATTTTCATAAATGGAAAGATAATGCAACTATTATTTTCAATCTACCATTATTGCCAATGAAAGTTATATTATTTTTGTTAGCGGCATCAATCAAATGAATAAGCGGATAATAATTATTGGTAATGGAATTGCGGGTGTCACAACGGCACGGCATATTAGAAAAAATTCAGATTTTGAAATCACGATAGTTTCTAAAGAAACCGAAGAGTTTTTTTCGCGGACCGCCTTGATGTACGTTTATATGGGGCATATGAAATTTGAACATACAGTGCCCTATGAATCATCATTTTGGAGTGAAAATAGAATTAATTTAATCCTAGATGAGGTAATCACAATTGATTCTGAAAATAAAACAATTCAGCTAAAAGAAAATGAGCCTTTGTCTTACGACGATTTGATAATTGCTACGGGTAGTAAGCCAAACAAATTTGGATGGCCAGGCCAAGATTTACCACAGGTAGAATGTATGTATTCCAAGCAAGATTTAGACGCGATTGTCAAACATACATTTGACAATCGATGCCAATCGGCTGTGGTGGTCGGTGGTGGTTTGATTGGTATAGAGTTGGCCGAGATGCTCGCTTCTCGAAACATCAATGTCACTTTTTTAGTAAGAGAAAGTAGTTTTTGGAATAACGTATTACCTAAGTATGAAAGCGAAATGCTCAACGAACATATTCGTTCGCATGGAATTGATTTGCGCTTAGGGTTGAACCTAGATAGTATTGTAGCCGACGATCAGGGCGATGTTCGCGCCATTAAAATAAAAGAAACAGGAGAAGAAGTAGCTTGTCAGTTTGTTGGGTTGACTACTGGCGTTTCACCTAATATTGAATGGTTGAAAGCTAGCAATATTGACCTAGAAAGAGGAGTAAGCGTCAATCGCTTTTTAGAAACTAATATTGAAAATATTTACGCTATTGGCGATTGTGCCGAACAACAGAAACCGAATATCGGTCGCCGACCAATAGAAGCCGTTTGGTACACCGGTCGCATGATGGGTGAAACCGTAGCGCAAACAATTTGTAACAATCGAACGGAATATAATCCGGGACACTGGTTTAACTCTGCCAAGTTTTTCGATATAGAGTATCAAACATACGGCACGGTAAATGCCGAGGAAGGTGAGGAGCATATGCATTGGCATTGGCGTGCATCAGGCGAAGAGAAATGTATGACCTTTGCCTTTGAGCCGAGTACAAGAAAATTTTTAGGAATTAATACATTTGGGATTCGACTGCGTCATGAAACCTTTGATACTTGGCTCAATGAACAAGTTACGGTAGATGAAGTGATTGAAAACTTGCAGAAAGCCAATTTCGATCCTGAGTTTTATAAGCAGTACGCATTAGAAATTAGGAATTATTTTAAACAAACAAACTAGCATATGGAAGAAAATCTATCGCTCGCGAATGCTGAGGATTTAGCATTAAATGGACAGCAAAAAATAGGACTGTTTACGGGCTTGCTTGGTTTATTTGTGATGGCCATGTCCTTGTTTAATCTTGAGTTGGTTCAAAATTCATGGGTATTGGGCTGCAGTATTAGTGCGCTTCTAATTGGAGTAATCGTTTACACGATCGGATCTTATGGGCATAAACATGAGGGCATAAAAAACGATGGCGTCTATTTCAAATCACTCACATCTCGCGGGACTTTGGCCTGGGCTTTAGGCATATTTCTCACTTCTTTTTATGTAGTATTATACTTTTATCCGCAATTTTTAGGACTAGGAAAAGATGGTGCGGAGAATACAGGGCTTATCGCTTTTTTTGATCCTTTCAGTAAATTACTCAGTGGAAATCCCGCTAGTCAATGGTTCGTATATGGCACCTTGTACACTGTTGCTATTTTGACATTTGGCTATAAATTTTTACGAAAATATTGGCACAATCGGTATCACAGATTGCGTACGATATCTATCATGTTTTTTCAATTGGCATTTGCATTTTTAATTCCAGAGTTTATGGCTAGATTGAATTCTGATAGTTTTAGCTTGCCCTATTATGATCTAAAAAATATCTGGCCCTTAAACTATTATAACTTTGAGCAGTATAGAATAGACTCGTTTATCAGTGCAGGGGATGTTGGTTTGGGCTTGCTCATATTCGGAGTGTTGTCCATCTTGGTTATTACGCCTATTCTTACATACAAATATGGTAAGCGTTGGTACTGTAGCTGGGTGTGTGGTTGTGGCGGTTTAGCCGAAACAGCGGGTGACCCTTTTAGACAATTAAGTTCGAAAAAAGTGACGGCATGGAAATTTGAACGTTGGTTGATTCACGCCGTTTTAATTTTTGTTATCATTACAACTACTGCTGTGGTCGTTTCCTACTTAGGTAACGATCAATCCCAATATTGGCTCACCAAAAATATGTTTTTATTCGGTGTAGGTGGATTGCTTACCTTGGTTTTTACATTGGTATTTATTTTTAGAAGAAATCGCCTACAGCGTGATGCAAAAATAGGAGCGATTGCAAGCTATGCTTTTCTCATACTTGGTTTGGGTGTTTTTATGTTTTTAAATTCAAAAAACTTATTCTTCCTTCCATCAGAAACGCTACGATCAAGTTATGGTTTTTTAATTGGTTCTATTTTTTCGGGTGTAATTGGCACAGGCTTTTATCCAATCTTAGGTAATAGAACGTGGTGCCGATTTGGTTGCCCTATGGCGGCTATTCTTGGTTTGCAACAACGCTTGTTTTCTAAGTTTAGAATTACAACCAATGGCGGACAGTGTATCTCATGCGGCAATTGTTCTACCTATTGTGAAATGGGAATTGATGTGAGAGCCTATGCTCAGAAAGGAGAAAATATTGTACGGGCCAGTTGTGTAGGTTGCGGAGTTTGCTCGGCAGTTTGCCCGCGGGGTGTTTTAAAATTAGAAAATGATAGCGTAACGGGAAGAATAAAAGAGGTGACCATATCGCTAGGGAATAGTGAGAGTTTGATGCAACAAATGAATAAAAAATAGGTGCCAATTTCAGATACTAAAATTGCAGTAATTATTCCTGCACATAATGAAGAAAGAGCCATTGCTCATGTAGTTGGTGATATACCAAAGTACGTTCAAAATATTATTGTGGTCTGCAATAACTGCTCGGATAACACAAAGGAGGTCGCCGCGCAGAACGGTGCCATTACATTAGATGAAGAAAAACCAGGTTACGGTTACGCCTGTTTAAAAGGAATTGAATTTGTAAACAAGGAACTGCCCGATACAGAAATCATTGTATTTCTTGATGGTGATTACGGCGATTACCCTGAACAACTTACCGAACTTGTTCAACCCATTATTGAAGACAATTATGATTTCGTAATAGGGGCACGAGTAAAAAAATGGCGTGAGCCTAGCTCGATGACGCCACAACAAATTTTTGGAAATGCCTTAGCAACTACTTTGATGCGTTTACTTTATAAAAATTCTAGCTTTACGGATTTGGGACCTTTTCGAGCTATAAAAAAAGAAAAACTGAATGCACTCAATATGCAGGATAAAACTTATGGCTGGACCGTAGAAATGCAGTTGAAAGCATTACGTCATAAATTTAAATATTGTGAAGTTCCCTTGCGCTATAGAAAAAGAATTGGGGTTTCTAAAGTTTCGGGAACTGTAAAAGGTTCAGTCATGGCGGGGATCAAAATATTAACTTGGGTATTTAAATATAGATTTAGTAAATAGTATGGCTTGGATTACGTTCGCTTTGGCAGGAATAGCACTGTTGCTTATTTTAATTTATTCGTACTTCACGGCCACCTTAGCAATCACTTACAGTAAGGCTAAGAAACGAATATCATTGCTTCCTAAGTTGAAGGTTAGCGATGCGAATCTTCCAGTAGTGACCATACAACTTCCTATATATAATGAATTCTATGTAGTAAATCGATTATTACAAACGGTAGGGGAGCTGGAATATCCCGCTGATAAATTGCAAATTCAAGTATTAGATGACAGTACGGACGATACTAAACGTGTGATAGAGGGAACGGTAAAAAAGATGCTAGCCGACGGTTTGGATGTACAACTAATACATAGAACGAATCGGCAAAATTTTAAAGCCGGCGCTCTTAAAGAAGCACTACCTTCAGCCAAAGGAGAATTTGTCGCCATTTTCGACGCTGATTTTGTTCCACAATCGGATTGGCTTCTTACGGTCTTACCTTATATAATTGATTCTGAAATTGGAATGGTTCAGACCAAGTGGGGGCATCTGAATCGAAATGAATCTTTGCTTACGCAGGTGCAAGCGATGGCACTGGATATGCATTTTACAGTAGAACAGTTAGGTCGAAATGATCGGGGGCACTTTATTAACTTCAATGGAACAGCAGGTCTTTGGCGAAAGGAGTGCATCATAGATGCAGGCAACTGGCATGGTGATACGCTTACCGAGGATTTAGATTTGAGCTATCGTGCACAGTTAAAAGGTTGGAAATTCAAGTATCTTGAAAATGTAGATACGCCTGCTGAGCTGCCCTCTACGATTAATGCTTGTCGTTCACAACAACATCGGTGGAACAAAGGAGGCGCTGAAAATTTTCAAAAATTTATTCGTCGGGTCTATAAGAATAAAACAATATCCTTAAAATCTAAGTTGTACTGCACGGCGCATTTGTTGAATAGCTCACTATTTCTTTTTATATTGATGATGGGATTGCTAAGTATTCCGTTGCTGTTGCTTTATCAAACTTCGCAGTATCATACGCTGTTTTTGGTTAGTACCTTATTCGGTATCGCCACGATATATTTTACCTATTCGTATTGGCTTGGTTATCGTTCGCACCACGGTAGTGGGTTAATGAATGTCGTAAAATTTTTGAAATTGTTCATTTCATTTTTGTGCGTGGCTATGGGTTTCTCTATCAATAATTCTGTTGCGGTTGTATTAGGGCATTTTCGTGTAAATAGTGAGTTTGTACGTACCCCCAAATTTAATCAAGTTAAGAAAAAAAGCAAATACCGTTCTAAAAATTTTAGTATAACCCTGTGGCTAGAGTTATTACTAATTGGCTATTTCTGTTTTGGGATGTATCTCGCCATCAAAAATTACGAAATGGGCTTCCCAATCGGTCTCTTTATTTTTATGTGTATGTTTTTGGGAGGCTTGCTTTTTGTGGTTTATCACTCTATTTTTGAGAAACGATAAAGAATGAGTTTAAAGGCAAAGCAAATAATTGGTATCGTACTCCTATTCCTTAGTGGTTTCGTTTATAGTTATTTTGGTTACGCTTTTGTTCGAGAAGATTTTGCAAAATTTATTATCGGTTACGGAGTTTTAGTCGTTTCGTTTCTATATTTTATTACTTCAAAGACTTTTACACACCGACAGTTATTCGGCATTGGTCTATTATTTCGGATTATTTTTTTACTAGCCATTCCTTTTTTATCCCAAGATGTTTATCGTTTTATTTGGGATGGTCAATTATGCCTACAAGGAATAAATCCCTATACCATTTCTCCAGATACTATCATGCAAGAAGGAACTATTGCATTTCCAAATCAAACTTATCTAGTTGATAAAATGGGCGAATTAAGCGCTTCTAATTTTTCGAATTATCCTCCCTTTAAACAATTGCTATTTACAATTAGTGCTTTTCTTAGTGGAGGCTCTGTATTGTTAAATGTCGTTTTTCTGCGACTATTTATAATACTGGCTGATATTGGATTTTACTTTGGGGCTATTCATTTACTAAAGCATTTCAATTTAAAATCATCTTTGGTTTACTTATACTTTTTAAATCCACTAGTCATTTTAGAATTGAGTGGCAATCTGCATTTTGAGGGCATTATGGTTTGTTTTTTCGTTTGGGGTTTGTATGCGTTGACGCAGAATAAAATATTGCAATCCGGACTAGCTTATGGCGTTTCTATTTTGACTAAACTGATTCCCTTATTGTTTATATTCCTATTCATACGTAGCATGGCTTGGCGCAAATGGATACTCTTTTGCAGTATAACGGCTGGTTTATGTCTTATTGCATTCGTACCCTTTGTGGATTTAAATTCCCCGATAGATTTTTTAAAAACTACGGGATTATGGTTTACCAATTTTGAATTTAATGGGAGTATATATAATCTAATCCGTGCAATCGGAATGGCTTATGTTGGTTACAATCCTATTGCGGTGGTAGGGAAAGGAATTATGATTGTTCTCATACTGCTAGTTACTCTTCTATCTTTTAATAAAAAAAATAGCTCCTACTTAGGAACTTTTAGAAATATGGTTTTGCTCTTGAGTCTGTATTTTTTCATAAGCACTACGGTACATCCTTGGTATATTATTACACTCTTAGGAATTTCAATATTTACAAATTATCGCTTTGTATTACTTTGGTCATTTACCGTTATGCTGAGTTATGTTTTCTATAGCCTTGGAGAGGGGCAATACAATACGGCATTACTTTTTTTAGAGTATGTCCCTGTGTATGTTTTATTTTTCTTAGAACTTTTCGTACCAAAACGAGCAACCCTTTTCGCTCAAGTACCCTCGCTTCGCGCCGTATAATATTCTACGCTTTAATATCTACAAATTGATTGGTCAATAAAGTCCAATCGTAGTCTTTAAATTTTAAATCGACGTCCGTAGTGGGAATTAAGCCCTGCTCTTTCAATATATCTTTTACACCAGACAATCCTCCAAAATCACCACGGAACCAAGAAAATAAAGTAGTAGACTTTACAGTATTACTTTTTTTATCATAGTCCGTATTATTCTTCAAATAAGTTTTAGTCATATAGGCAAGTTCTTTATCCAAATTTTCTGCACTATAAATTCCAACCGGAGGACAAGATTTTGCACCGCAATTTAAAGCGAAGTGAATACGATAATCAATTTCATCTACGCGTAACTTTCTTTCTAATCTACCGGGAAACCATTTTCTTACATAACCCAAGCCAGCTGGTTTTTGCGACCTTCTTATAAATCCGTGTTCGATTTTTTCAAAGCTTAATACTTCACCCGCAATGTCCACTTGATCCATTGAAAAGAATTTGCCTCTTTTCTCATATAGAGCAGGATTATTATTCAACTTGATTTGAATATAAGCGTTATAAATGTTTACCCAAAAAGCAATTTTCTCTTGGTCTGTTTTTAGTTCTTTGAAGAGTCGCTTTTTATCTAAATTTTTTATAGACTCCTCCAATGTTTTAGTACTTTTCTTTGCTTTGACTTTTTTCAAAAGGTCTTGCGACATTTTTACAAGCTCATTTTTTTCTGCTAAGACATTATTGGATAGAAAGCTTAAGCTAAAAACGGACGCTAAAATTATTATTACTGATTTCATGTTTAAATATTTTTTTGGACTTATCATCCTTTTTGCGAATATCGAACTTGCTTTTGGATACTTCTCATACTTTTTAGTGTTTAACTTACAATATACTCATTTCCAGTCCTACCCTTTGGTCCGCTGTAGAAGCGGTCAATATAATTTTTCGAAGCGACAGCTAATAAAAAAATTACCTTAGAAAACAAAAAACCAGCCTATTGACTGGTCCTTTACATTTTAAAATATTCAATTTCTATTTCGATGCTGTAGCACTCAAATACTCCCGATTCATACGAGCAATATTGCTAATGGAAATTCCTTTAGGACATTCTACTTCACAGGCACCTGTATTCGTACAGTTGCCAAAACCTTCTTTATCCATTTGGGCTACCATGTTTTGTACACGTTCCTGTGCTTCAACTTGGCCCTGGGGTAATAAGGCAAACTGAGAAACTTTAGCGCCTACAAATAGCATGGCTGAAGCGTTTTTACATGTAGCAACACAAGCACCACAACCAATACAAGTAGCAGCGTCCATTGCTAAATCAGCGTCTTCTTTACGAATAGGAATGGCATTGGCATCCTGCGTATTACCAGAAGTATTTACGGAGATAAAACCACCGGCATGTTGAATACGATCAAAAGAAGAACGGTCTACCATTAAATCTTTTAACACTGGAAATGCTTTAGCACGGAAGGGTTCAATATGAATAGTATCACCATCGTTAAACGAACGCATATGTAATTGACAAGTGGTTACCCCTTTATCCGGGCCATGCGCTTCTCCATTAATATGCATAGAGCACATACCACAAATACCTTCACGGCAATCATGATCAAAGGCTACGGGCTCTTCATCTTTAGCAACCAACTGCTCATTCAACACATCCATCATTTCTAAGAAGGACATATGATCTGAAATTTCGCTTACGTTGTAAGTAACCATTTCTCCTTTAGCATCTGAGTCCTTCTGACGCCAAATTTTCAATGTTAAATCCATACTTTCCTGAGACATAATTTTATATTTTTTAGTTATTAGCTTATTTTTTCTGTGAATTGTTTGCACGTTCTTGTGAATCTCTTATTTTTTCCATTCAAAGTTTCACCAGTAACCCTTGCAAGTTTTTTCATTACTTTATTATCGAGGATATCAGGGGTCGCTACTTTTGAAACAACAAGTCGTGCCTTTTTTGAACTAATGCTATAATGCCTACTTGACGCCTCTATCGTACTTAGTAGTTGTTTAAACCCCTTTCTACTATCTGAACCTTTAAGTTCTATATAGTGAATAGTTTCTACAAATTCATTCCTTTCATTATCAAGAGTATATAATTCAAGTCCATAATCGCATTTTTCATTTTCGTTATTAAAAACACAACCATCAAAATCTACCTTTCCAAATTTTCGTGAATTAGGGTTATCAATTAAGTACATTGATTTACTCATTCCTTTAGGATCCTTAATTGTTTTTTTTCTATCAGTAGAAACCTGAGTACATAATGATATGTTAGTAGCTAAACTCATTTTTCTAAATCTAGTTCTAATGCCATTAATTTATCAAATTGTTCGTTCAAAATTTCGGATACACCATCAATTTTAATTGCATCAATTAACTTAGTTTCTTCATCAATAATTGGCACACAAGAGCCATCATTCTTCATCAAATAGCATGAAACATCATTTGGGTCTAACCAAAATTGCGGATCGATAATATCTTTTACTTTATTAATAAATTCTTTATCTTCAGTCATCATTCCAATTTGATGCGCATACATTAGATTATTTAATGAGGAAAGAATATATGGACTATGGGTTGTAAGAATAAGTTGTTTAGTAAACTTATTTATATCATTGGCCCATAACGATAAACGGCTTATTATATATTTTATAATATTATGCTGCGTTTCAGGAAATAAGTTCAATTCTGGTTCTTCCACCGTATAGTAATTTATATACTGAAAACCAGATTGCTCGTAAAACGGTTTTCCATCTGGTGTAGGCGCTCCACTTTTAGAGTAAAAATTCTTAACTTGATGTGAAAAAACTACTAGGAGAGGAATGTTTGATTGAATGGCACTTGAACTTTCTAAAATAGAAATCCTTTTACCATTTTCTAATTCAATGAAATATTCTCCATCTTCAGGAATAAACTTAATATTTAACTGCTCGGTGAAATCAAATTCTTTTTTTCCTTTATTTATCCTGCCAAATAGTTGTCCAAAAGAAGACAAATAATCTGGAAGTTTAAACTCCACTCTTTGCAAAGCAAATAGAGTTTCAGTTGTAAGAAGCGAGAATATTTGTCTTTCAGCTGGGATAAATGAAATACCTTGGTCTATTACCGGATTTTGAGGATTTATTGTTGATTCCTCGTTACTATATGAGTATTCAAAATTTATAGATTTATAAAAAATGATTGTTTCATCAGTTAAATAGTTTTCTAAACCAAAGTTTTTAAGCCAGGATAAAAAGTCTTCTTTTTTTCCAAATTGGTCAACTCGTCTCAACATCCCTCGCTCTAGAGGTCCTTCAAGAAAGCCATGAGACATTCTTCTAATCGCATTAATTAACTTGGCAACTGTACTCTTCCCCGTCCCTTGATCTCCAATAAACACATTCACCTTCTTCAAATCCAGGGTAACATCCTTGATTGGTCCGAAATTTTTTATGGTTAATTTTTCTTGCATCTTTTAATATCTGCCCCCTATTTATAAGAACGCTGTTTCAACTCAATATCGTTGAACTCTAATTGCTCCTTGTGCAACACAGCTTCACTGGGTTCTCCTTTATATTCCCAAGCAGCTACATAAGCATACTCTTCATCTTTACGTTTCGCTTCGCCTTTCTGTTCGCCATCTAGCTCTACAGATTCTTCTCTAAAGTGACCGCCACAACTTTCGTTTCTGTCTAAGGCATCTTTAGCAAATAATTCTCCAAGCTCTAAAAAGTCTGCTACACGGCCTGCTTTTTCTAGTTCAGCATTTACTTGATTTGAACCACCAGGCACACTTACATTCTGCCAGAAGTCTTCACGCAAAGCTTTAATTTCAGCAATGGCCTCTTTCAGTCCGGTTTCATTTCGGCTCATGCCTACTTTCTCCCACATAATTTTACCCAATATTTTATGGTAGTAATCAACAGAGTGGGTTCCTTTATTATTTACGAAGAATTCTATTCGCTCTGTTACTTCTTTTTCTGCGGCTTCAAACTCTGGTGTATCAGTAGGAATTGCTCCCGTACGGATATCATGTGATAAATAATCACCGATTGTGTAAGGCAAAACAAAGTATCCATCGGCTAAACCTTGCATAAGGGCAGAAGCTCCTAAACGATTTGCACCATGGTCAGAGAAGTTGGCTTCACCAATAGCGTAACAGCCAGGAATAGTAGTCATAAGATTATAATCCACCCAAATACCACCCATAGTGTAGTGTGTAGCAGGATAAATCATCATAGGTGTTTTGTATGGATCTTCAGCTACGATTTTCTCATACATCTGAAATAAATTCCCGTACTTTGCTTTTACTATAGCTTCGCCTAAATCAGTTATTTTTTCTTTCGAAGCATTATCTATGTTATGCAATTTAGCTTGCTCTTTACCGTAGCGTTGAATGGCTGCTTTAAAATCAAGATAAACCGCTTCTCCCGTAGCATTAACTCCGAAACCAGCATCACATCGCTCTTTAGCCGCTCGCGAGGCAACATCACGAGGTACTAAATTACCAAAGGCAGGGTAACGACGCTCTAAATAATAATCTCTTTCTTCCTCGCTTAGGTCCGTTGGTTTTTTCTTTCCTTCCCGAATAGCCTGCGCATCTTCTAATGATTTTGGAACCCAAATACGTCCATCATTTCGAAGAGACTCCGACATTAATGTCAACTTAGATTGATAATCACCCGAACGAGGAATGCAAGTAGGGTGAATTTGAGTATAACAAGGGTTGGCAAAGTATGCGCCCTTCTTATGTACTTTCCAGGCAGCAGTTGTATTACTACCCATAGCGTTTGTACTTAAGAAATAAACATTACCATAGCCACCCGAAGCAATCACAACAGCGTGCGCAGAATGTCTTTCTATTTCACCGGTAATTAAATTACGTGCTATAATTCCACGAGCTTTTCCGTCAACTTTTACAACGTCCAGCATTTCATGTCGGTTGTGCATTTCTATTTTACCCCTTGCTATCTGACGATTCATGGCAGAGTAACAACCTAATAAAAGCTGTTGACCGGTTTGTCCTTTAGCATAAAATGTTCTTGAAACTAATACACCACCAAACGAACGATTGTCTAATAAACCACCATAATCTCGAGCAAAAGGAACACCTTGTGCAACGCACTGATCAATAATATTGGTAGATACTTCCGCTAGGCGATAGACGTTTGCTTCTCGCGAACGATAGTCTCCACCTTTTACTGTATCATAAAATAAACGATAAGCAGAATCTCCATCACCCTGATAATTTTTTGCAGCATTAATACCTCCTTGTGCTGCAATCGAGTGCGCACGACGAGGTGAATCTTGGTAGCAGAATGCTTTTACATTATAACCCAACTCAGCTAGCGTAGCAGCAGCAGAACCTCCTGCTAATCCGGTTCCCACAACAATTACATCAATGTTACGCTTATTGGCAGGATTTACTAAATCAATTTTATTCTTATAGTTTGTCCACTTATCAGCTATATCGCCTTTTGGAACTTTTGAATCTAACGTACTCATACTAATATCTTAATTTAAGTGTTTTAATGCGTGAACAATAGCAACGAGGGCAAATAGCGCAGGAACAACAATTGCAAATGCATTACCTAATTTTTTAATAATCGGTGTGTATTTATTATGACTAAAACCTACCGACTGAAAAGCCGATTGGAAACCGTGTAATAAGTGTAAGGCTAAGGCCACAAAAGAAACCAAGTAAATGATTACCCGAATTGGGTCTTTGAACATTTCAACTGTTTCATGATAATATCTTGTAGGGTCTTCTGGAAGTCCTTGAATGTACTTAACATTCATCTCATGCACCCAAAAATCATAAAGGTGTAAGCCTAAAAAAGCCATGATTACTGCGCCCGTATAAATCATATTACGGCTCATCCAATTAGAATTTGCACTTGGTTTATTATAAGCATATTTTACTTCTCGTGCTTTATTATTTTGTAATTCTAAAATAATTCCCATTATTAAATGAAAAAACACCCCGAACATAAGCACGGGTTGCATAGCAAATTGAATCACTGGATTGGTACCCATGAAATGTGAAGCTGCATTAAAAGCATCTTCGCTGAATACGGATACGAGATTAATCGATACGTGTATTACTAAAAAGGAAACGAGGAATAATCCCGAAAGTGCCATCAGCACTTTTCTACCGATTGTAGAAAACTTAGAGTTTGCCATAGTTTTAATCTGAAGTTCCACAAAGATAAGCTAGGAACGTTTCTTAGTCAATTTTTACGAGCTTTGAGAGCTCCTATTTTCAGTATCTAATTAAAATTTCTTAGTGCTATGAGACTAAGAATACCAAAAAAATTTGCAGCTTGAGAATTATCCAAAAGAACCCGGAAGATGTCGCTTGTTCTACATTTCTAAAAGAATTCGTCCGTGACGTAAAAAAACACCCCAATAGGAGTGCTTTTAAAATAACTTTAAATAGAAAACATGGAGGAGCTAGGATGGATGAGAATAACCCAAGGCTTGACTAATCTCTAGCCACCAACTACCATCTGCTAAGAAGGCAATGATAAACCAGATGAACAAGGTTAAGGGTACATAAATCATAAGCTTCATTCCTTTGTTTTCATCTCCAAGGTGCATGAAATTACTTACGATAAACAATGCTTTAGCTATCGTTAAAATGATAAAGGCTAAGTTTAATACCCAACGATAATCTCCCATTTTATCAGCCAATGAAAGTCCCAAAGCTACCTCAATGATTGTAATCACCGTAAGTATGGCTGTTATCTTCCAAATCCCTCTTACCTTAGCTTTGCTTTTTTCACTATTGATATCCTCAACATGACCGATGTTATATAAGCGAGATTGATCCGCCTCGTAATCATTAAAATGTGACATATTCTAAAATTTTTATTTCTATAAATTATAATAAGTAAAAACAGGTAAATACAAATACCCAAACCAAATCTACAAAGTGCCAGTATAAACCACACTTCTCTACCCACTCGTAATGTCCTTTTCTATCAAAAACACCATTCATGGTAAATACTAATATCATGATATTAAAAATCACACCAGACAATACGTGGAAACCGTGAAAACCTGTGATAGCAAAAAAGAAATTAAAAAACTTGTGAGCCGCATCGGCACCATACAATCGAAGGGTTTCAGCATCAACATTTTCAGAGAAGAAATTTGGTAAATGCTCCATATTCATCCCATCGCGGAATGCACCGACCCATGCACCTTCGTGGTGCAAGTGTACCCACTCCCATGCCTGGCAGCTCAAAAAGGCTATTCCTCCTAAAATTGTCCAAAGCATCCATTTTACAACACCTCTCTTATCGCGACAATGACCAGAGTGTACAGCCAAAACCATAGTAACCGAACTAACGATTAAGATAAAGGTCATTAAACTCACGAACATCAATGGCGCATTTTCAAATCCACCTGGAAAGGCTCTAAATACTGAATTCGGATCTGGCCACAACGGGCTAGAGAAACGAATTGTACCATACGATATTAAAAAGGCACCAAACGTAAACGCATCTGACATGAGGAAAAACCACATCATCATTTTACCATAGCTAATATCAAACGGGCTTTCGCCGCCCATCCATTTTGTTTTTTTATTTGCTACTGCTGCTGTACTCATAATAATTTTTTCTTTTATGCTTGTTGATTGTACAATAAAAATATGAAAATAAATAACCAAAGGGCATCTACGAAGTGCCAAAAGGTTGCTGCTATTTCTAATCCTCTACTCGTAATTTTTTTATTCGCTTTGCGGCGCCATACTCCTACTAACAAAGTAAAAAGTAAGGCCAACACGCCACCCACTACGTGCAATCCATGCACAAAGGGGATCACATAGGTAAACTCTCCAGCCGCATTGTTCCCATTCAAGCTAATACCCATCACATCACGCATTTGCACAAAACCTTGGATTTGAAACCCGATAAAGGCCACCCCTAAAAGCAAGGTGGTCAAAAGAAAGACATTGGCTAAACTGTACTTCTGCTTTTTATGCGCTCGCACGGAAAGAAAAATTGTGACACTACTTATTAAAATTAATACGGTAGAAATGTAGAAAGCCGTTGGCAAATGAACATGCTCCCAACGTCCTTGTCCTTGGCGCACCATGTAGGCGCTAATCCACCCCGCAAACATCATAGTCATACTGCCAATGGCAATATACATAAGTAATTTATGCGGGTGCAATTTTGTTGTATTCGTATTAGCGCTTAGTGTACTCATAATTTTAAATAAATTTATCTATTAAAAAGGTAAACAAAATTATGGGGAGGTAGGCAAATGATGCAAACATGAGCTTACGCGCACTGGCATCATTATTTTTTTTAAAAAATTGTATAGCAAATATCATAAAGCCCACACCAGCAGCTGCTAAAATTGCCGAACCCACCCAACTGGTGAGTCCAAATATCTTTGGCAATATCGCTAGTGGCAGTAAGATTGAAGAATAAAATACGGTTTGAAAAGAAGTAAATCTACTTTCCTTTGTTGGTTGGGGTAGCATCTTCATACCAGCCTTAGAATAATCATCATGACCTATCCAAGCGATTGCCCAAAAGTGCGGAAACTGCCAGAAAAATTGAAAAGAAAATAGTAACCAAGCCTCTGGCATAAAAATAGAACCTGTACCTGCTGCCCACCCTATCACACATGGTAAAGAACCTGGCAGAGCTCCTACCAAAACAGAAAGAGCACTTTTCTTTTTGAGCGGAGTATATACAAAAGAATATAATAGATAAGAACCTAAACTCAAATAGGCGGCTAATGCATTAAATTGAAAAAATAATATTGCAAAACCAAGTAGTAGACTAAGGCAAATAAAAAAGATTGCTTCCTGATTACTCATTCTTCCGGCGGCCAAAGGTCTGTCGGCCGTGCGTTTCATGAGGCTGTCTTCATCTTGCTCTATCAATTGATTGGTAGCATTGGCTGCCGCTGTTATAAGCAAGCCTCCCAGAAATAGTAGAACTACATTTAAAAAACTAAACACTAACTCAGGAATAATTAAATAGCCAATCACACTAGAAAATACAACAAGCAATGACAAATTGAGCTTCATCAACTGCTGATAGTCTTTTAGTTTTTGACTAAACATATCTCCCAGAGGAAGTGATATTTTTTCTTGATTAATCAATATATTCTATTCTAATGCTCTTCTTC
>Ga0114953_1000230_pt1 | contig 40830 bp, 31 predicted proteins | sample SidtaG_FD_87298 | JGI IMG/M metagenome (GOLD analysis project Ga0114953, IMG submission 87298) | Marine algal microbial communities from Sidmouth, United Kingdom - Sidmouth_Male2 metaG | ecosystem: Host-associated > Algae > Red algae > Unclassified | place: Sidmouth, United Kingdom | collected...
CTTTATACAATTTTCTAAAGTAAGGATCCGTCAAATCTTTTATAAAGCGAATGGCTTCACCTGTACTTTTCATTTCTGGTCCGAGTGTTTTATCTACATTCGGGAATTTATTAAACGAGAATACCGGTTCTTTAATTGCAAAGCCTGTCATGTTTTTCTCAAAGGTGAAGTCTTTTAATTTGGCTTCGCCTAACATTACTTTCGTTGCTACGTTTAAGTAGGGTATGCCGTATGCTTTGGCAATAAATGGCGTAGTACGCGAAGCACGCGGGTTGGCTTCTATCACATATACATTCCCATCTTTAATTGCAAACTGAATATTGATTAAACCTTGTATGTTTAAGGCCTTGGCAATTTTCTTAGCGTAATGCTCCATGGTGGTAACCACCAAAGGTGTGAGATTAAAAGCAGGGAGTACCGCATTCGAATCGCCCGAGTGAATTCCTGCTGGCTCAATATGCTCCATCACACCCATGATATGAATGTCGTCTCCATCATAAATGGCATCCACCTCGGCTTCTTGACAACGATCTAAGAAGTGATCAATCAAAATCACATTATCCGGTATGTGTTTTAATAAACTTACAACTGCAGATTCTAATTCTTCATCATTAATTACAATCCGCATGCGCTGTCCACCCAATACATAAGAAGGACGCACCAAAACAGGATAGCCCACTTCATTGGCTACTTTAATAGCCTCATCTACATCACGCGCCGTGCCATACTCAGGATAAGGAATTTCAAGTTTTTTTAATTCATCAGAAAAACGTCCGCGGTCTTCCGCAAGGTCTAAATTCTCATAAGACGTACCTATGATTTTTATACCTCTTGCGGTTAAACGCTCCGCTAATTTCAAAGCAGTTTGTCCGCCTAATTGTACAATCACACCTTCTGGTTTTTCATGCTCAATGATTTCCCATAAGTGTTCCCAGAATACAGGCTCAAAGTAGAGCTTATCCGCCATATCAAAATCTGTACTGACCGTCTCCGGGTTACAGTTTATCATAATGGCTTCATAACCACATTCTTTTATGGCGTGCAATCCATGCACACAACAATAATCAAATTCTATTCCTTGCCCAATACGATTCGGTCCAGAACCGAGTACAATTATTTTCTTTTTATCGGTTACGATACTTTCGTTGCTTGGTAATAAATTTCCGGTAGAAGGTCTTTCAAAAGACGAATAGAAATAAGGCGTAGTAGATTTAAACTCTGCCGCACAGGTATCCACCATTTTGAAAATGCGTTGAATACCCATAGACTTTCTACGCTCGTAGAATTCATCTTCTTTTTTACGCTGATTCATGATACGGCACATCTGCTCATCACCAAATCCGTTTTCTTTGGCTGTCCAAATCAATTCTTCTGGAATAGTATCAACTTTATATTCTGCAATTTGTTTTTCAATATCACAGATTACTTTTATCTGCTCCAAGAACCACATATCAATTCCGTGGCTGGCTTTAGAAATAGATTTTAAACTAATCCCTGCCATGATCGCATCTTTAATTCTAAAGACTCTATCCCATTTTGGTTTTTTAAGATACTCTAATAAGTCCTCACTCTTCATGAGGCTTTTACCATAATAACCTAAGCCAACGGCGTTATTCTCCAAGCTCTGACAAGCCTTTTGAATCGCTTCATTAAAGCTGCGGCCAATAGCCATTACTTCACCCACGGCTTTCATTTGTAAACCGAGGGTATCGTTAGAGCCTTTAAATTTATCAAAGTTCCAACGCGGTATTTTTACAATTACATAATCCAAGGTAGGCTCAAAGAAAGCCGAAGTGGTTTTTGTAATTTGATTTTTAAGTTCATCTAGATTGTAACCTAAGGCCAATTTCGCAGCAATTTTTGCAATCGGATAGCCCGTAGCTTTACTTGCTAAAGCTGAAGAACGACTTACCCGCGGATTAATTTCAATCACAATGATTTCTTCCGTTTCCGGATTTACCGAAAACTGAATATTACAACCACCGGCAAAATTCCCCAACTTGCGCATCATGTCAATGGCAATGTTTCTCATTTCTTGGAAGCATGTATCGCTTAGCGTCATGGCAGGTGCTACCGTGATACTATCACCTGTATGCACACCCATAGGATCAAAGTTTTCTACCGTACAAATAATGCAAACATTATCCGCACTATCTCGTAAAATTTCTAACTCAAACTCTTTCCAACCCAATACAGCTTGCTCCACCAATACCTCGGATATAGGCGATGCATTCAAACCATTTTTGAGCGCCTTCTCTAGTTTTTCTTGGTTCATTACAAAACCACCGCCATAACCTCCTAAGGTATAAGAAGGTCGTATCACTAAAGGAAAACCAATTTCCTGCGCTATTTCATGCCCCTCCAATAAAGAATTGGCTGTTTTAGCAATGGCTACATTAAAGCCCATTTCTATCATCCACTGACGGAATTTCTCCCGATCTTCTGCTTTGTCAATCGCATCCATATCCACACCAATCATGCGAATCTTATGCTCTTCCCAAATACCGAGTTCATTTACTTCCTTGGCAAGGTTCAAAGCGGTTTGTCCACCCATGGTAGCCAAAACCGCATCAATATCCTCATTCTCTTCCAAGATTTGTTGGATGCTTTCTACTTCTAATGGCAAGAGATAAACCTTATCTGCCATCATAGGATCGGTCATAATCGTGGCCGGATTAGAGTTAATCAGCGTCACTTTTACACCTTCTTCTCGCAAAGAACGAGAGGCTTGGGTGCCCGAGTAGTCAAATTCACAAGCCTGACCGATAATAATAGGTCCCGAGCCGATAATCAATACGTGTTTAATGGAGTTGTCTTTAGGCATTTTTTTTTTATCCCGAAGCGCAATAATAGTGCGACGAGGTGTTAAAAAATGTCTTCGCTTCTTGCGAGACGAGGGCAAATGTAAGAGTTCGTGTCCTTTCTTTTACCCTGAGTTATTGGAAGTAATCCACAATGAATACTCTAAAAGAATTCTATCTAGAAAATGGCAATTATTTTCTCAAAGGGAAGCTATAATCATTCACACAAAATAAAAGCGCAGGAGTTAGCTTGTATGGTTCATTCACTCAACTGGATGTGTCATTTACTCAAGTAATGTGAATACCTATAGATACTTTAGTAGTTTTGAAGGTATTCATTGAGAGCTTTTGTATCCATAATATTCTTTTTGTGCGTGTCTGTTAGCGCAATGGGTCAATTCCCGCTAGACACGATTGATATCCCCATAAAGCCTTTACGTATTAAGGAGGATGAGGGTATGAATCGGGAAATGGATAAAGCCAACTTTCAACTTACCGAAGATGGTATGGTATGGATTGCCAGCGAGGATGGTGTGTTTCGGTATGACGGTTACCATGCTCATAATTTTTCAGCTTATCTTATTGAAAATTATCCTGCGACCTTTAATGCCAAAGGAATTTATTGGATGCATATAGATCAGAAACGAACGCTTTGGATGGCAACAAGACAAGGCTTGTATGCCTATAATTTAAATTCAAAAAAAGGCGAACATGTTTTTTTAGACTCCCCGATGTACGATAATAATTATAGAAATAAAGTTCGGCAAGTAAAACAATTTGATAGTACAACGCTCAGTGTATATACATGTAATGGCTTATACCTGGTGGATCTTAATACATGGGCGGTGAAAAATAAAATGCTTACCAAGGGATCTGAGAAAGGCGTACGACGGAATACAACATCAAGAGTTTACAGTTACGTTCCTAATCCGGAAAAGGATTCGTTTTACGTAGTACTACCTCTGGGGCTCGAGATATTAGATAAAAAAACGAGACAAGGACGAACCATAAAATCGAAGTATATAGTAGATGACGCTCATTGGTTATATGATCCGTTTCGCTACAAGGACTACTTAATTTTTCATTCTTACGGGCACGGCTTCACTTACTTTAACCTCAATACAAAACAATTTGAAAAACCTGCTCTAATGCACCCTACGGGTAGTTGGGCGCACGTTTATAATGCCATCAAGGGTTACGGGAAAATGAGCGATAGCACCCTGCTTTTTGTAAATGAAAATTTTAACCTAGGCACCATAAATCTTGATTCACGTGAGGTTAAGATTAGCAAGAAGGTTTCGAATCTTGCTAATGCTTCCTTAGTAGATTCTTTTGGATATTTTTGGGTGGCTAGTCATTTCGATTTTTATCGAACACCAAAGCCTATCATACTAAATAAAAAAGGCAAACACAATTTAAGTATCTATAAGATTATTAGCAATAACAAGCTTGTCAGTTATCCATACAACGAGAATTATGAAACGTGTGAACTCGCCGATGATCAACGCAACGTGAGCTTGCACTTTGCACTCAGCTTTCAAGATTATGTAGATTCTCTTCGGTTTGAATATAGAATAGACGAAGGAGAATGGAAGGATCTGGGCAATAGCAATTCGGTATTTTTAAACTATGGCTTAGATAATACAATACAATTAGAAATAAGAGCCTTCGATACGGATGCATTGCTTGATAGCATATCTTATAACATACATTGGAATATTCCTTTCTATAAAAAATGGACCTATCAACTTGCTGGTCTTTTATTGCTAATTCTCGCTCTTATTTATTTCTATCGCCTTCGAATTTCTCGACTAAAAAAACAACAAGACGTCCGACTAGAATATGAGCGTCAAATTGCACACTTAGAATCTATGGCCTTACGTTCACAAATGAATCCTCACTTTATGTTTAACTCAATAAATTCCATCAAAGGTCTTATCATTAACGAAGCGGCCGAAGCCGCTGCAGACCAGCTTACCAAGTTCTCTAAGCTTATGCGCTCTACCTTAAATTATTCTGCCGAAAAAATAATTTCGCTAGAACGAGAGGTAGAATTCATTACTTTATATGCCGAGCTAGAGCGCTTTAAAGGCAAGTTTCCAGCAAATCTTAATTTTGAAATAGATCCTGCCATTGATATGGAAGCTACGACTATAATTCCTTTTTTAATTCAGCCTTTTGTTGAAAATGCGTTCAAACACGCTTTTAACAATATGGGTGACAGACAAGCTCAAATAGATATTCGATTTAAAAAAGAAAATAATATTCTAGTTATAGTAATAGAAGATAATGGTATTGGCGTAAAAGATGCATCAGCTACGGTACACGTTTCTAAAGGCACTAGCCTCGTAGAAAAAAGATTAGAACTCCATAATAAAAGAAAAGACAATGTATCGATTATTTTTAGAGGAGAAAATAAAGGAACATGGGTAACCCTTAAAATATTAAATTATTAAATGAAGACAGTAATAGTAGATGACGAGCAATTGGGAATAGACTCCTTGCAATGGGAATTGAAACGCCTAGATAGCGACATCGAGATTGTAAAAACTTTTACTGATCCGATAGAAGCTTATGCCTACCTCCAACATGCCAATATTGATTTATTATTTTCTGATATACAAATGCCATTGCTCAACGGATTAGAGCTTCTTAAAAAATTAGACCCCATTAATTTTCAAGTCGTTTTTGTTACCGCTTTTGACGAGTACGCTTTACAAGCTTTGAAATTTTCAGCATTAGATTATTTACTCAAGCCAGTAGATAAATTAGAATTAACTAAAGCGTTAGAAAAATTTAATGCTGTAGGGTTAGATGCTCAACAAGCCTCCTTTAATGAACGCATTCATATACAACAGTCTGCCGCTACAGGCGATTTGCCAGATAAAGTAGTTTTTGCAACCAAAGAAACTTTTGAATTTATAAAGCCAAGCGATATCATGTATTGTGAGGCACTCAGTAATTATACAGCTATTTACACAACGAGTAATAAATTGGTGGTATCAAAAACGCTTAAAGAAGTCGAAGAGCTTTTAATGCACTATAATTTTCTTAGAGTCCATCGTAGTTTTCTAGTCAATCCGACTTTTATCAAACGATACGTAAAAACCCTAGGCGGTAGTTTAATCATGGAAAATGACCTAGAAATATCCATATCCAAAACCAGAAAGGACGCGGTAATGGAAATTTTGAAACTGAAGTAACTAGCTTAAACAGGCCGTTTACTCAAGACCTTCTTTTGTTCACATATTAGGTAAAATAATATCTTATTTATTTAGGTATTTCGTATTTGAATCAAAGTATTAGGAATTTGATACGCTCAAAATTTACAAATACTAAACGAACTAAAACGACTTTAAATTGAACATTATGAAATCGAAAAATATTATGAAGCTTGTCCTCTTGGCGATAATGTGTGTGCCATTGTTAAGCTGCAAGAAAGACAATATAGAAACTCCACCAGAATCTGCAAAGTTGTATTTACCAGCTACCTTAAAGGTACTCAATGCGAATACGGGTGCTACTATTTTTACCGCTCACTACTCATACAATGCAGATTCTTCTCTCTCAAAAATTGAGGAAATCTCCAACGGAAATACGTTGCGATGGATTTTCGATTACAACCCAAATGGAACATTGAAAACAGTTGCTCAAACTAATGAAAGTAGCAGTAGTTACAATGTGTTCTTCGAATTTTCTTATGACGTAAATAATAAAGTAGACCAAGTAGCGCATAGCGGTTACATGCCTGATACGACATTATATGCTTATCAGTTGGGCACCAAAACGTATTTAGGAACCGGTGGCGAGCACGATGGGCTGCGCTTAAAATTAAATTCACAAGGACAGCTTGACAATATGCAAGATTGGCAAGGAGCGTATGACATTAATTTGACCTATGATGCAAGCAAAAAAGGTGTGTTTGCAAATGTCAACTACGATGAAAGCACAGTGTTGTTTTTAAGTATTTATCACTTTCATAGTTTGTCAAACAGCTTTTTTCACGCCCAGCAAATGACCAGTGCGGAATGGGTAGATGGGACCTACACTTGGCAAAATTACAGCTTAGATGATAACGGTTATATAACTGCTTTTGACACTTGGAGGGGTTCAAGAATATCGCAAAACTACATTGTAACCTATAACGCTCTTTAAGTTTTTTCGTAATAAAAAAAATTGATCATTATTAAAACCGACAAATCATGAAACACACTATAATAACTATACTTATATGTTTATTCGCAATACAGATCCAAGCACAAAGTATTGTAAACGCTGCTGGAAACACAACGACAATCGGAGGCCATACCTACTCATACTCTGTAGGAGAAATGTGTGCGGTACATACCGCTAGTACAGCTTCAATAGCAGTAACCCACGGATTACTACAACCCATCGCACAAATACCTAATGGGCTCAATGTAGTGTGGTTAGACAGTGATAAAATCAATTTATACCCAAACCCAAGTTCATCCATTTTGTATCTCGAAATGCAAACAAATGAGTCAGCAACTGGACAAATTACCTTGATAGATATGAGCGGTAAGCAAGTTTTAAAACGACAAAAGATTTTTAATATAGGCTTTAACAAAGTTGAATTTGACTTAACACCTTTTGCCAATGCACAATATGTTTTACAAATTCATCTAAATAAATCAAACCAACGATATTCCCAATCATACAACATTCAAAAAATAAAATAGAAATCTATTTCAACTTTTAAAACAATTATTATGAAAACAATAAAACTATTAGCATTATTCATTTGCATAGGAACTGTTGCCTTTGCGCAAGGTCCTGAAGAATTAAATTATCAAGGGGTGGCACGTAACACAGCTGGCCAGCCATTAGCTAACCAAGCCATTACGTTGCGACTTAGTATACTCCATAACTCGACAACGGGCACTGCGCAGTACCGTGAGCGACACAATGTAACAACTAATGATTATGGTTTGTACAACGTGGCCATCGGAACGGGTACAACAGAAACGGGAACCATGGCAGGCGTTACATGGGGAAGTGGCTCTAAATTTTTAGAAGTAGAAATCGACCCTGCGGGCGGCACTTCTTATACAAGCTTGGGTGCGAATAAATTATTGAGCGTTCCTTACGCTTTATACGCTGCAAGCGGTAATCCGGGTCCAATAGGTGCTACCGGTCCTGCTGGTCCTATAGGCCCAACGGGGCCCGCTGGTAATGCAAATATTACTGGTACAACCAATAATTTAATAAAATTTACGGGAGCAACAACGGGTGGCAACTCATTGATAGAAGATGACGGTACTACGATTACTCTTGTAAATGCTGTAAACAATGGTTCATTGTTTCAGGTCAGAAATACAGGTACCACAGGAAATAATAGAATGGGAATCGTATCAGTTTTAGGAGCTGGTGGGTTTGGATTAACTTCAGGTTCTCCGAGTGCGATATATGCAAACGGCCGAAATGAAGGGCACGCAGTAAAAGCATATGCAGCAGGCACAGAGGATGCAATTTGGGCTTTCCAGAATAATGCTGGTGCGGCTGGTGTGCATGGTAGAGGTGCTGCTGGTGCAGATGGTGTTACAGGATATGTATATTCTTCTGGTTCGGGCAATGCTATTCAAGGAACTGTGAATAGTCCGTCAACCGGTACGGCTGGATATTTTGATGGTGGGGCAACGGGTACAGGAATTCGCTCTCTGACGAGCAACTCAAATGCTGGTTCTGCGGGCTACTTCACTTCTAATGCTTCTGGTTTAATAGATAGTGGGATTGTGCGAATAGATTACTTAGGAAGCGATATCAACGATCATATTGGTTTATTCAGCAGATCAGTAGCAGGTACAAGCTCAGACTGGGGGATAGGAATAAGAGGTGAAGGTGGTTTCCGAGGAGTAGAAGGAATCGTAAATCGTGCCGCTACAGGTACTGGATATGGTCTTTATGGTACTGCAATTACGAATAGCATTGCTTATGGAGTAAGAGGTTATGCTGGGAAATCATCAGGAAGTAATGCGGGTACTAAATACGGCGTATATGGAACCGCTTTGGGCGGTGCTACAAATTGGGCTGGGTATTTTGCGGGGAATGTAAATGTGACTGGCAACCTAAGTAAAGGTGGCGGAACATTTAAGATTGACCACCCGTCTGACCCAGAAAATAAATATCTCTATCACTCTTTTGTAGAAAGTCCTGATATGATGAACATTTATAATGGCAACGCAACAACAAATACCAATGGAGAAGTTGTAGTAAGCTTACCAACTTATTTTGACGATTTAAATATTGACTTTCGTTACCAACTAACACCTATTGGGCAGTTGGCGCAAGCAATTGTACTTACTGAAATTAGCGGCAATACGTTCACCATAAAAACAGACAAGCCTAACGTAAAAGTAAGCTGGCAAGTAACGGGTGTACGAAATGATAAGTGGGCGCAGAAAAACAGAGTCATTGCAGAAGTAGAAAAAGAGGAAGATAATATCGGACTTTACCTACATGCTGCGGAGTATGATTTACCCAAGGAAAAAAGTATTGATTGGAATACACATGAAAAGCCCTTACTAGAAAGAGAAACTATGAATCAAGAATAAAAAAAATATAATTATCATGAAAAAATTTAGCATCACACTAATCTTATTATCAATCACCTTACTTGGAAACGCTCAAGACAATTGGGCCTTCGACCTTTATTTCCAAATGAACACGAAGATCACTAGTGATCGAAGTAGAGACAATGCAACCATGAGCCAACGCTTAGATTATAATGAGAATACGCACAGTTTATCGATTTCCAACCAAATCATAAATACCCGAGGACGCAGCGGCAATGATAATAAAAACATAAACCGTATTATCATGGATCAGCAGGCGGGTAAAATTTTTACATTCATGGATATGCGTGATAAAAAGGTAAGAATGAAAATGCCTTTAAGATTTATGGGCCTAGCCAATCCAGACTATGCAGGTGATGAACGATACCGTCTTACTTCTTTCGAGGCAACTGGTAATTCTAGAACAATCGGTGGAAAAAATACCGATGAATATAAAGGCACCACAGGTGATGGCGTGGCTGTATTCGTGTATATATCCAAGCGATCGTATCCGAATAAGAGTATGGCGGGTCTGCACCGAATAATCTACAACGATTATGCACGGAAGCGCAATAGTAACAGCACACCAATTATGGCAGCCATGGAACACACGCTTGTAAAAAATAAACTAGAATCAGGACATATGGTGCTGGGCTACAAATGGACAGACACCCGTCACAATAAAACAGTGGAGACTCAAATCACAGACTTTGGTAGGGAGTTCACTCGTTTTGATGGCTCTTCATATGAGAGCATTCTATAATCTTTATAACACTAAAAAAAAATCAAGATGAAAACAAAATTTATTCTCGCAGTAACACTTATTCTTTTCGCTCAATCTAGTCAAGCCCAAATTTTTAAGAAGTATCAAAAAAGTTTACAAGACAAAATTGAAAAAAAAGCAAATGACTTATTGAAGCAAACTCAAGATAAGGCCGATCAAAAAATAGACAATACAATTGATGGTGCCATTAATAAAACAACGGATAAAGTTACAGGTGCCACTAAAAAAAAGAACTCAAGTTCTGACAACGGCTCATCTAATCAAAGTAGTAATCAGGATGAGCTGAGTATTGATGATATTACCAATATGAATGGCGAACCTTATTCAAGTAAAGGTCAAAATATAGAAACGCCTGATATCAATAATTCGAATAATGATTTATTGGTTGGAGCAGGTGTAGCAAAGGACCAATATCAATTTTCTCAGTATATAAAATTAAAAACGAAGAATAAAGATGGTAAGGATAAAAAAAATGTAATCAGAACGTATAGAATTGATTACGGGACAACACCTGATGTAATGGCCATAAGCAATATGGTTGTGGAAGGCAAACCGCAACGAAAATCGTATGAATTAGATAATCAAATTTATGATATTGAGAGAGATGCCTTGTTTGTTTTTATAAAACAAAATAATGTAAAGTCCTATACTAGCTTAGCATTTCATACGCGCAAATTAGCTGATAATGAATTGAGCCGAACCACAACATATAGAGTGCGCACTGTAACCAAAACGGGTGAAACTAAAATGATAGCCGGGAAACTTGCCGAAGCATATCTCTGTAAAACTAATGATAGCGAGGCGACCATTTGGATCAGTCAGGCCGATGGCGTGAACCCTTATCCAGCATTCTATACTATTCTGAATAGTACGAGTACAGGTGATAAAAGAGGAGCACTTGTTTTTTATAATACCAAAGAAATCAGAGAGCGCCTACAAGCAGGGGCCATGATTCTTGCTTATAAATTCACCAAACATAAATACAATGATGACGCGGAAATGGAGGTACTTTCCTTTGGTAGTGCCTCAACTTCCTTTGATACAAGACCATATAAAACCCCCAAAAAAGACTAAAACATCGAAACAAAAAAAATAAATATCATGAAAAAATTTTTAAAAATTAACAGCTTAATACTTTTAGCCTTGGTAAGCTTTTTAACCGTCCAAGCACAATTTGGAACACTAGATGCATCTTTTGCAAGCAATGGCACCTATCAAACCACAGGTAGCGTAGCCAACATTACCCATAGCGCCATGGCGGAATTGAACGACGGCAAATTGTTGACGACGAGCTACTACAGAAACAATAATACAAGTCCTTACTTTTCAAGAGTTTCAAGGATTAATGCTACTGGTACGATTGATAACTCCTTTGGTGGCGTGGGCTTTTTTCAAATTCCTACTGCCTCTGTTTTCAACATTAGAATTACGTCTATGAAAGTACAATCGGACGGTAAAATTGTAGTTGCGGGTACATGTACTTCAACAGCTTCCACATCCTCTACCCGTACCTTTTATGTCGCGCGAATCAATGCCGACGGTTCGGGTTTAGACAATTTATTTAATAGCGGTCAAGGTTATATTAATGCACCTTTTTTGAGTTCTGCATCGCCTAGTTCTGTGGCAGAAGTCTTAATTACTGCAAGCGGAAAAATTTTGGTAGTGGGAAATACAAATAGTACAGCAACAAGTTCTGAAGCGATTACCATAGCCCGATTGGATAGTGATGGATCGCATGATAATTCTTTTGGCTTTTTAGGAACTTATGCTTTTGCGAAAGTGAATAACTACAATCAGGCAACATGCGCTACACAGCTTGCCAATGGTGATATTTTAGTCGGTGGATTTTCTGCAACTTCTACCTCTTTTCTTGGTATTGCTGTAAAAGTAGTCGCCGATGGTAGTGCTGAAGATTTGAGTTGGAGTACCAACGGCTTTAGCTATCCAATGAGTGGTGTTATTAATGCCATTACATCACTCCCTTCTGGCGAAGTAGTCTGTGCTGGTACATTTGATGATAAAATACATGCTGTAAAACTTAGTTCTGCAGGTTCATTAGTGTCTAGCTTTGGTACAGCTGGAATATATGCTTTAAATGGAAGTGTATCATCTGCGGCTGATTTGGCAGTACAAACTGACGGTAAACTAGTTGTTGGCGGCAGAATTGAAACTACAACTGGTAAAGAAAATCTCTGCTTGTTGAGGTTAAATACAAACGGGGTACTAGATAATACATTCGGCCAATCAGGAATTGTAGATCTAGCCATTAGCACTTCAGGAGATGATTTTGCCCAGGATATAGCGATTAATTCAACAGGCAGTATTTATGCATATGGTGATACGGATGGTGAAGAATTTATAAGTAAGTTCAGTGCTTTTTGGCCAACGGCTGTAAGTAGTATGTACAAAAATACGGAGCTTACTATTTACCCTAACCCTAGTAGTTCGAATCTGAGTATAAAGTTAAATGACTCTCACGTCGAAGAAGCGAAGGCAACGGTTTACAACATTTTTGGTAGAAGAATATTTACCAAAAAAATAAATGCTGCACAAATAACCAATATGAATATTAGTGGCTTGGCAATAGGTAAATACATTATTCAAGTACAGGACGACGAGCATCGCACTATAGCAACCCAAAAATTTAATGTGCAATAATGAAATGGATTTCATTCTTTGTTGTGCCTTACTCCAAAATAAAACGTAAGCAAACGAATATTTTTAAATATATCATTCACTAAAAAACCAATCAACTTATGAAAAAGATAGTAATAACACTAATTACTTTAGTAATCGCTTTTGCAATGCAAGCACAAACTAATAATACCTTTTTTTTAGGCCATAGCTTAATAAATTTTGACGTACCTAATATCGTGAACAAACTCTCCGTAGCGGGCAATCAATTTTTTTCGTACGATGCCAATATTGGCAATGGGGCTAATTTACAGTGGCAATGGAATAATCCTACAACGGCACAAGGCAGTATTTGGAACACTACCTTGCCCTTGGGCGGTTATGAAAATTTCATAATTACAGAAGCTGTTCCCTTACAAAATCATCTTTTATATTCTGAGACATATCGGTATGCGGATAGTTTTTACAGTTTTGCGAACCAATACAATCCGAATATTCAATATTACTTATACGAAACATGGCATTGTACAAATAGCGGCGATACGAGTATATCTGCTGGTGGAGGTTATCCATGTGATTGGGATCCGGGAAGTACTACACCTTGGAGAGCCAGATTAACCCAGGACTTATCTAAATGGGAAAGCATTGCAGATAGTATGAATTTAATCCACACCAATCCTATGCTTATAATTCCTGGCGGACAAGCAATGGCCAGACTATCTGATAGTATAGATAATAATGCTATTCCAGGTTTAGCGTCCATAACCGATCTATTTACTGATGAATATCACTTAGATAATCGAGGGAATTACTTTATAGGATGCGTTATGTATTCTGTAATCCACGGAGCATCACCTGTAGGTTTACCCAATCAATTGACAAATCAATATAATGTGCTGTATACAAACTATCCTACTCTAGCACAAGCAACAAAAATGCAAGAAATCGCTTGGCAAACTGTATGCGATTATCCGCGCAGCGGAGTGAATTGTGCTAATGTTCCCTTAGGTATTAAAGATTTTGACCAAACAAATAATACACGAAGCTCAGCTGAACAGAATAAAAAAATTGTGGCGATTTATCCGAACCCTGCCAAAGATCAAATCAAAATTGAATGTAGTGAACGAGTGTTGAGCATAACTCTTTACGATATCTACGGGCAGCAAATTATTAAACAAGGCGTTGACATAAAGGCACTAGATATTAGTCAATTAATAAATGGGATGTACTTTGTCAAAGTGCAAACTTCGTATGGAGCAGAATTGCATAATTTTTTAAAGCGGTAAGTAAAAGTACTCAAGTCAAAATATTCTTTTGAACTAAGAAGACTAAATTCTTAAAAGTCGCAGCATAATTATTTGCTGCGGCTTTTTAGTGCAAAATTCTTTAACAATATGGTGCCTTCTTTTTAACAACGATTGATAACGAAAACTTTCTGCTAGGTCATCATACTTTTTATGAAAAGTACATTAATCCCGTTAGCAGTATTATTCTTCTGTATAGGAGCCGTAAAAGCCTCAGAAAATTATCCGCTCATAGCACCTAAACCATAAGAGTCTTACAACAAAGCAAAATCATCAATAAACCAACTTAAAATCTCGTGCCGTAAGATGAGCACTAAAAAAGCAGGAGAAGCTTTTGCAAGCTATATAGATAAACAATTGGTTCCCCATTGGATCGGAACACCATGGGATTATAACGGCATTACTCATACGCCAGGCAAAGGAAAAATTGCTTGCGGTTATTTTGTAACTACCGTTTTGCGCGATGCTGGCGTGAGAATTAACCGAGTAAAAATGGCGCAGTGTGCTTCGGAGACTATGATTAATTCTTTGACAAAAAATAAAGTGAACTACTCTAGTCTTTCATTTAATGAATTTATTAATAAAGTAAAAGCGAAAGGCAAAGGCCTCTCTATTATTGGCTTAGATAATCACACTGGTTTTTTATACAATGATGGAAAAGAATTGTGGTTTATACATTCCTCAGTTGCTGGCACACGAGCGGTGGCTAAAGAAAAAGCACGCGCTAGTAGCGTGCTTTATTATTCTAATTATAGGGTGGTTGGTTTCATTAGTCAGGACGCCAAGTTTATAAAGAGGTGGTTGAAATAAAAAAAGGCCAACCATTCGGTTGACCTTTTACCCTTAATTGAAGTAGTAGCTTATTTAAGTGTAAATTTATAGGAAGCCGTGCTTATACCTGTCTCAATTCTGATAAGGTAAAGACCCGTTTGAAGGTTTGTAAGTTCTAGCTCATTCTGTTCTTTTGACAAGATTACAGATCGAACTTTTCTTCCTGAAGTCATTTCTATGATATCAGCATTTAAATTTTTATCAGTAAAAAATTCCGATTTGACTGTTATCATTTTAGTCGTGCTTGGATTAGGATAAATTGAAACCGCAATTCCTGATTGTGCAATCTCATTTATTGAAGTTGCAAAGCTTTGAGATTCATGTGCACCTATATCTCTTCGCCCTCCGAAAACCGCCTTACCATTTTGATCGTCGAACATGTCAACTGGGTCAGCGGCATCTTTTGCTGGACTGCCAGATTCTAAACTATGAGTTTCAGTTAATCCGCCGTTTAAGGCTAAACTATTAATTTTTGGATCCATGGGAGCAGCCGTTGTACCAAACATATCACCCGTACCCACTGGAATCGTTCCTGCATCGACTTCACCAATTAGGTTGTACCCATCACTGCTATAAGCTGTACCTGATGTAAATACATCGTTGGACACGCCCATATTGGTTGCCACAATAGAATTCTTTATTTCTACTGCTGTGCTACTTTCTGTAGCGATACCACCGCCGTCGGCAGAAGCTGTATTGTTTGCAATCGTAGAAAGATTTACTCTTAAATCAGCATTATTATAAATTCCTCCGCCGAGATTATCCGAAGTGTTACCTGAAACAGTTGATGTAGAAATTAATGCGGTACCATTTTTCACGTGGACACCTCCGCCGTTTCCATCAGTTCCTTTTGACTCATTATTTGTAATAGCAGATCTTCTTACAATGAGATCACCGCCACTATTAAAAATTCCTCCGCCGCCAAAAGTAGCTCCATCGCCATTGGCAATGTTGCTTTCTATTGTTGTAAAAGTTACGGTCATAGTACTATTGTTTTGATTCCATAAAGCACCGCCCTCGCGACCGGCTTTATTCTCAGTAAATTCACTACTATCAATTGTCGTTGTGGTAGCGCCAGTAATGTGTATGGCCCCACCATTTCCTGGAGCTGGTGTTCCTGCTGTTCCGTCCACGTCGTTTTGATTAAATACAGTTCCTGTAATCTCTAAATCACCATCTATTATTTCAATAGCACCTCCCGCGCGATTAGCTGAGTTTTCTTCAAAAAATGATTTCAAGATTTTTATATCACCATCTAGACTAAGTAGTCCTCCCCCCGAGGCTGATGCCCCAGTTGACAAATTATTTTGTACTACAACATTGTTTAAAGTAAGATCACCACCATTATTAAAAATTCCGGCACCGCCATCATCAGATGCAGCTCCTAAAGCGATATTGTCATTAATTGTAGTGTTCATAACTATCATAGTGCCTGAACCATTCCATAGTCCACCACCTTCTCTAGAAGCTGAGTTACCGCTTACAGTTCCACCCGTGATTGTTGCGCTACCGCCACCTGTAATATGCAGTCCGCCACCGTTACCAGGTGCAGACGCCACAGTATTACTGTCTAGGTTTACATTAGTAAGTAATATAGTGCTCGTGCCTGAATTATCTTCTATTCCACCCCCAGCTCTTTTTGCCGTGTTACCAGAAATTCTTGAATCAGTAACGGAAAGTTGAGCACCCACATCATTTAAAATTCCACCACCCGAACCAGCAGTTCCTGTTGCGTCATTGTTAGTTATTGTAGAGTTCGTAATAGTTAAAGTTCCACCATTTAAATTGTAGATACCTCCACCACCATTATCAGCATTCACACCTGCAGCAGTATTGCCGTCGATTGTAGTACTGTCAATTGTCATAGTACCCGAACCATTCCATAGACCACCGCCTTCGGCTCCTGCAGTATTATCTGTAATGGTACAGTTGATTATATCAATCGTACCTGCGCCTGTCATGTGAAGTCCTCCACCATTCCCAGGTGAATTCATTACCACGTTGTCATCAAGAGTTACATTATCCAAACTAATATTGTTGGCACCGCCTACCGCCCGGCCTTCGATACCACCGCCTGCGCGATTTGCCATATTCATTGTAATTGTGGTGTTTATAATATTCAAAGTACCATCAGCTTCATTAAAAATTCCACCACCCGAACCAGCAGTTCCAGAAGCAGAGTTGTTGGAGATATCAGAATTTATAATATTCAATGTACCGTTGTTTAAATTAAATAATCCACCACCGCCGTTATCGGCAGCATTACCAGCAGCATTATTGTTGGAAATAGTTACATTATCTAAAGACATAGTCCCTGATCCATTCCAAAAACCACCACCTTCTGCGGCGGCTTGGTTACTAGATACTGTACCTCCAGAAATATTGGCTGTTCCTGCTCCTGTAATATGAATCGCCCCACCGTTTCCAGGTGCTGCTGTTGCAGGAAAAACACCCGCATTGTTTCCAAGAAAATCAACATTGCTTAGGGTTAAAGTAGTACCGGCCACAGCCTCTATAGCGCCACCAGCTCTATTGGCTTGATTATTCGTAAATGAACAGTTTGTCGCTGTTAACGTACCACCTGTTTTTACATAAATCGCTCCACCGCTACCACTGTTTGCATTGGCTATATTATTGTCTAATGTGCTATTATTAAGTGTAACTGCGGCATTTTCAATTTGAATCGCTCCACCGTCGGCAGCACTACCATTGCTGAAGTCTATATTGGTGATGGTAAGCGTACCAGCTGTTACATTAAAAATTCTGCCAAGAGTGGTAGAAATTTCAGTGTTAGAAGCCGCATTTGAAGTAATCGTAAGAGACTTATTTATTGTGATTTGACCTTGAATGAGAGTAATAGAGTTCACCGTATTGGCAATTGTAATCGTTGCATTGGGTGCAGCGGCTGCAATTTGATTTCTAAGTGTCCCTGCTAGAATTCCGTCTGTACCTGTGTTCACTGTTTGTCCAAATGAGGATATAGCACTAAAAATCAGTACTAAAGCCATTGGAATCAATTTCTTTGTAAAGTTTGTTTTCATAATTTTTTCGTTTTGTGTTGCTATACTTACGGTGTAAAGAGAAATTTGGATTTCGAGAGTACCAATTTATCCCTAAGACGATAAAGGTTTGTAAGCCTATAATGCGTTGGTTCAGTGTAAATGGAGCATTTCATGGAATGAATTTCGTAAAACGCAAAAAAATGACAGAAGTCATTTTGTTTACGTTTCAATTAATGAAGATTCAAGATTGAGTAAATTTTATTTCTATTGGCACTTACAATCATCACAATCCTGTTGAGTGGCGAAACCATATTCTTCGCAACCGCTGTAGCCAATTACCTCGCACTGATTGGTTTTGACATTATAAAACCAACGGCTGAACGCTGCCTGACAGAGTTCTTCAGTAGGAGGTGTTTCTTTACATTTTGGTTTAGTAGCGTTTGTACAATTGTTTTTTTTGCAGCTGCTAGCGGTTAGTAAAACAAGGCTAGCTAATAGGATTAAATTTTTCATTTTCTTTTTTTATTTATAATCTAATTCCGATTGCGAACGGTCGACGATCCAATCCATTTTTATACATAGATTGTAAAGCATATGTACCATACAGTTTTATGATACCTGTAATTCCTAATTCAGCGCTTACTTGAGTCATCCAGTCATTTAGCCCGAAGTTTCCGCTATTCTTATTGCCATAAAATTTAGTCCAAGACTTAAGTTTGTAGGATCCTATAACTCCGGCTCCTATAAAATATCTATGTCCTTTCCTTTTATTAGAATTAAAACGTAACATAAGGGGAACACTCACATAGCTAATGCCAAGTTTATTTTTTTCTTTTCCCGTTAGTTGGTTGGGGTCCTGAATATCCATGAAACCTGTACGCAAGCTTGACGCAACGGGTTGTGGTGTGCTAGAATTGGTCGGTACAGCATCTGAATGGATTACATTCGTGGAATATCGATAGTTAAAGAATTGGAACCCCAGACCTGTTTCTAATTGAACATTATGTTTTGCTACATCTTGTTTTAACCACACTGGCCAAAAATTGAAATTAATTGACTTACCATTGCGTAAATCGAAGTCACCTTTTTTCAAGTCTCGACCTTTGCTAGTGGTAGCGGAAATATCACCATCATTCACTACAACTTCTTCTAGGGTGCCATTATAATTTGTATTATCTATCACGTTATTAATGCCAAAGTCAAAGTGCATACCGGTGTGTAGTTTTTTATGCTTTTTCTTTTTCTTTAGTTTATCGGTGTATTTAATGCCGTCCGTACCGATAGAAATTGAATGTCTTTCGCTTACTGGTTTCTTTTTTTTAATCGTGTCTCCATCATCGGTGATGATAATTTTTATGTTATCAATATTTATTTCCGTAGTGTCTGGTTTTTGTGCGAAAGCATTACTTGTACTAAGTATGAGCGTGATAAGCGCTATTATAATTGGATAAATTGTTTGTTTCATAATGTTATGTATTATTTGTTTATGGTAAAAAGTTTTCTTTTGCCAAGCCGTATTGTTATAGGTGTACGCTTGAGTTCTTTGGCCGTTTTTATTGTTTCTTCTACACGAGAAGCTACTGAATTTAATTTTTTATATATTTTTGGATGAGTTACTTCATCAATAACGACTAATGAATGTTTTTTTTCTTGAATCGTCGTGGTTTTTTTATTCTTCATCGTTGAGCGTTCTTGTGTTATAGTCTCTTTCGCCACTATTTCTTTTTCATTCATGGATTGCTCAATTCGCTCCATTGATTCAGGGATTTCTCTTTTCCTTATTTCTTTGACTGGCTGTTCAGAAATTTCTACATACTGCTCAATTTGAGCTAATTTTTCTTTCTTACCCGAAACGACTTCGCTTTCGGCACGAATGATTTTCTTTGGAACCGTATCCAGTTTTGTGATTCTCGGTGCTAACGGTTGTGTAATTTTTTGAACTTCCTTCTGAATGAATCTTTGATTTTCTTTCTCATCCTCTTCTACAATATCTGTTTTTTCCGTTGCTTGTTTTTCTATTTTCTGCTTTGGTAATTGAAGGACTTCTCGTTGCTGAACTACCGGTTCAATAGGTTTCTCTTTTTTACTTAAAAAGGGTACAACGGCAATAGTAAGTAAAACAGCAGCTATCAATGGCCATATTTTTTTTAAAAGCATAGCAGCGCCCGTCTTTTTAAGCAAGGCATCTTTCCTATCATAGATTGGCGTTTCATCCTTAGAAAATTGTACTGTTTTAAAAGCGGACAGCTCTTCTTGCAATGAAGGGTTTTCTTTAATGAAATCATTAAATTCAACGACTTCATCAGCGCTTAGCTCATTATCCATAAAAGCGACCATCCACTGCTCGTAATTTAGTTTATTTATACTCACAGCGCTTTTTTATTTTGAGTTGAACTTATAATTTCTTTGAGCTTTTTACGGGCACGGAACAAGTTTATTTTCACCTGTCCTTCTGTAACATCAATAATTTGAGCAATCTCTGCATAGGAATAGCCTTCAAAATCTTTTAATAAAACCATGGAACGTTGAAGTGTTGGTAATTCCAAAAGCACCTTATGCATAATTTCTTTATGTTCATTGGTTGCAGGTGCATTGCTGATAGCATTTTCATGATATTCTTCTACATAAAGCATACGGCCACCTTTACGATACACATCCACTATTTGATTGTGCGCTACTTGAAAAAGATAACTCTTCGCTTTAGCACTCGGCACATCCGCTCTTTTATTCCAAAGGGATTCGAAGCAATTTTGTACTATGTCTTTAGCGGTTTCCACGTCTTTGTTCAAATTTTTAAGTATGAACCCAAAAAGCCTATCAGAATAGTCTTTCACAGCTTGGTTGTAGCTTTTTGAGTTCATAGGGTACTAGTATATCGTGTAGGGAGATAGAAAGTTACACTTCGTTCAAAAAAAATTGAGATTCTTAGAAGATGTTTTTTATTTTTGGAAGTAATAATTCTTTATGAAACGCTTAATCATGGTACGCCACGCAAAATCGGACTGGGGAGATTTAACCCTTAAAGATTTTGACCGACCGCTTAATAAACGCGGAAAAGAAAATGCACCAGACATGGGGAATCGTCTCAAAAACAGGCATTATTATGTAGATACGATTATATCAAGCTCCTCTAAGCGAACGAAGCAAACTAGTAAACGTGTGGCTGATGCTATGGGTTTTGATAAGGATAAAATTATTTGGGAAGACGGATTGTATCATGCGAATTCTAGTAAAATTCGAGAGTTTATTTACACAATTGATAGCGATATTGAAAGCGTAATGATTGTATGTCATAATACGGGAATTACAGATTTCGTAAATTCGCTTTGTGGCTATGTGACGGATAACCTACCTACCTGCGGTATGGTCGCCTTTGAAATTGATTGTAAAAAATGGAAAAAATTTGACGAGGCAGATAAAAAACTAGTTTTTTTCGATTATCCTCGATCTCGTGATTAATTTGACAAATTGTCTAGCGTATACTGATACTTTTTTCGGATGTACCTCGCTTGCGCTTTTGCCAAAATAAAACCACTCTTGCCATCTAAACAGCCTCCTTTTAAAAGGTAATTTTTTACAAACGAAAAACTAGGAGAAAGGATTTTTTTTAACTGCAAATACCCACTGCCTTTTCCAGATAGTTTTTTAGCACTTAATCGCGCGTATTTTTCAAGACGGGCTTCCATATCTTCTTCATTTTTATAAGAGTAATGCAATAGGGTCCCCTTCACATTGTCAGTCTTTAAGTTCTTCGTTTTATCAATGGCTTCTAAGCTTTCATGCACGGCCACATTGTTCCACCTCATTTTTGTTTTATCATACAGCCGTAATCTTTTTTCGTTTTTATAAGCACCGTGCTTTATTTTTTTATTATCAAAAATAAATGTTCGAGATAGCCAATAGGCAGCGGCCTTATTTTCTTGGGATAAAGCATCCGTGATTTCATTTTGTAAAACTTCATCCAAGGCTTCATCTGCATCTAAGCTTAAAATCCATTTGTGTTTTGCTAGGTCTGCTCCTTTGTTTTTTGTAGCCCCGTAGCCTAACCATTCTATTGAATGCACTACTGCGCCTAGATTAGTTGCTATAGTTACCGTGTCATCTTCGCTTTGGCTGTCTAATACTAAAATTTCAGCATTCAGTTTTTGACAGGACTGTATACATCGCCCTATGTTCTCTGCTTCATTTTTGGTAATGATTACGACCGAAACTTGAGTCATTTTAATGTTGATTTATGTTTTAGATTTTCTAGTTAGACTATCATTTTTTAATATCAAACCAAGACAAAGGTAGGCAATTGAAATAGGTATTATTTTTAATAATTACACTAACTTTAGGCTATGAAACAGATTGGACTATTCGCACTATTTTTTTTAATTACTTTTTCTTTGGAAGCACAAGAAGTTTGCTCGCCAGAGTTTCTTTGGAGCCTAGGTCGAGTAAGCGGTCATAGTATTAGTGAGGACGGGCGCACAGTTTTTTATAGCGTGCGTAATAAAAATGTGTATACTGAAAAAACTGAAAGTAATTATTATGCCATTCCGGTAAGTGGAGGACGCGCTCAGCAAATCGAGTCCTTACCAAAGGGAAGTAGTTGCCAAACGCTTGGCAGCCCAAAGGATGTAAAGGTTTCACCTGATGGTAATCACGCTATTTTAATTCGAAGTGTAGGGGTAGAAAAAGTTCGTGCGAAAGATCTTTATCCAGATATGAAAAATGCTCAGGTTTATATCTATGATAAATTAAATTACCGACATTGGGACACTTGGGAAGACGGTGAATATGATCACCCCTTCGTGGCAAATGTAGTAGCCGGGACTGCTGTGGCAGAAAAAGATGTTATGCCGAATAAAGCGTACGATTGTCCTACCAAACCATTTGGTGGTAGTGAAGATTATCTTTTTACGCCGGACAGCAAGCACATTTTATACGTCACCAAAAAGAAAACAGGAACTAAGTATGCGGAAAGTACCAATACAGATATATTTCTATATCACATTGGCAGTGGAGAAACTGAAAACCTAACGTGGAACAATCCGGGTTATGACATGAATCCATCATTTAGTAATAATGGGCGGTATTTGGCGTATACACAAATGAAGCGTGATGGGTATGAATCGGATAAAAACGATATAATTCTAATGGATTGGTCTACTAGAAAAACAACAAACCTTACCGCCTATTGGGATGAAAGTGTTTCTTCATTTCATTGGGGAGAGGACAATGAAACCTTGTTTTTTACAGCAGCGAATGCTGGGACGAAGCAAATTTTTAATTTAAACATTAATCGTGCTAAAAGTATCAGTCAATTGACGAATGGCGATTTTGACATAAGAGGAATAGTAGGGCAAGCAGGTAACGAACTAATCGTACACCGAGGTGATATGAATCATGCCACTGAACTTTATAGGGTCAATACTGCCAATGGAGCAATGACGCAATTGACTTATGTAAACGACGCAGCCTATCGTGGTATAGAATTACCAGAAGTAAAAGCTCGTTTAACGCCCTTAAAGGGTGGGAAAGAATTATTCTCATGGGTGATTTATCCGCCTAATTTTGATCCGAATAAGAAGTATCCTACCATATTATATTGTCAGGGAGGACCGCAAGGAGCTTTATCTCAATTTTATTCGTACCGTTGGAATTTCCAATTGATGGCTAGCCAAGGCTATATCGTTATTGCACCGAATCGCACGGGAATGCCGGGCTGGGGAACGGCTTTTAATGAGCAAATTAGTGGAGACTGGGGTGGCCTGGCCATGGACCATTACCTAGCAGCGATAGATGATATAGCTGAAGAATCTTACGTGGACAAACGTAGACTCGGTGCAGTGGGGGCTAGTTACGGCGGTTACTCTGTCTTTATGTTAGCTGGGATTCATGAAGGGCGTTTTAAAACGTTTATCTCGCATTGTGGTTTATTTGATTTACCGAGTTGGTATGGTACTACAGAAGAATTATTTTTTGCTAATTGGGATATTGGCGGACCGTATTGGGATGAAAAAAATCGTACTGCGCGTAAAAGTTATGAAAACTTTAGCCCGTCTAGCTATGTACAAGAGTGGGATACTCCGATTTTGATTTTTCAAGGGGGGCGTGATTATCGTGTTCCGATTGGTCAAGGATTGCAGGCGTTTCAGGCAGCACAAATTAAACGTATCAAAAGTAGATTGGTGTTTCTGCCAACAGAAAATCACTGGGTGCTTCAGCCTCAGAATGCTATGGTATGGCAAAAAGAATTTTTTAGGTGGCTAAAGGAAACCCTGTAAATGATGATCGCTATTATTAATGAAATTTTGGCATAAAAAAATCTCCCGAGAGGGGAGATTTTATGTTTTCGTAAAACAGTCTTTTTATTTTTCTAATATTAAAGGTGGACTTCTAATACTTTTTTGGTTTCATGCTTCTTGCCGTTGTACTCGACTACAATATTTTCTATAATAAGAAAATCTCCTTTAGAGAGTTCAAGCTGTTGCAAGTGATCCTTTGCCGAAGAAAAACTATCACCCAAAGAACAACTGACCGGAGGGCTTACTTCACCGCTGGCCCGGACGTGAATGGCTGTATAGCTTAACCACTTAGCTTCAATTTTCTTACCATTTAAATAATAATCGAATGAAAAATCACCCTTTTTTATTTCTTCGATACTGACGTCTGATGCAGCATTACCTTTTAAAATAACTTCTAATGCAGAAGGGTTGGTCTGTGCTGAGCAGGTAAAGGATAAAGCAAAAAACGCGATAGGTAAAAGATAAATTAATTTCATGTTGTATTATTTATTAATAAATTTAAGGTTTTTTATTGAAACGACCACCTTCTAGGGTCAAACAGCTTGAAATAAGACATTGAGATGAAATAACACTTTCTATAAAAATGTACCTTTGCGCGCAATGAAAAAGAACCTTTTTTATTTACTCATATTGATGGCATTGGCGACGGTTGCTTATTTTGCTTTCAAAAAAGACGAGCCACTTTTTGCCAAGGACGATGCTAATTTTAAAATAGAAAATACAAGTGATATTACTAAAATATTTTTGAGCGACCCTGGAGTTGGGAATATTAAGCTAACCAAAAACTCAGATGGCGTATGGATAGTTAATGATAAATACCGCGCTCGGCAAGATTGGGTTGTGTTTTTACTAGAAGGTATGGCTCAGCAAAATGCTACTCAAATGGTTCCGAAAAGTGCTCATAATACCACCGTGAAAGCATTAGCAGGCAATAGCGTGAAAGTAGAGGTATTTCAGGGTGATAAAAAAACGCATGCTTACTTCGTAGCCAAAGATCCGAGCCGGGATAATTTGACAGTTATGTTGAATATTAAAGAAGATGGTACGAATGCACCACGTCCGTTTTTAGTCAGTTGTGGACATGGTGGAACTTTTTTAGGTGTGCGCTACCGAACAGATATAGAAGATTGGCGTGATAAAAGAATTTTTCTTTTTGCCTCTGATGAGCTTTCAACTATAGAAATAGAGTATCCCAAGAAGCCGGAGGCTAGTTTTACTATCAATATGCAGCCAAAACCAGCCGTCCTGCCGAGCTTGGATACTGGAACGGTCAATGAACTACGGCTGAAAAAATATCTTAGCTTCTATGATAAGCTGTTTTGTATGGGTTTTGAGAATGATTATATACTGAAGGATACGTTTGTAAGAGCTTTTGAGCCATTTGCCAAAGTAAAAGTGACGGCCAGTGATGGCGAAACTCATAGCCTCAGTACCTATTATAGACAGGTAAATAAAACAACGCACAACGTAATTACGGTAAATGGGAAACAGTACGATGGTGATTCATTTTTTGGACTTTATGATAATGAAGATTTTATGCTCATAAGCAGCTTAACGGCGCAAAAAATTCTCAGAGAACGACAAGAGTTTTTTACGGCTGAGAAGACAGTGACCCCTGCCAATTGATTCGCAATACTAATTGTACCTTTGCGCCTTGCATAGGCGATAAAGTATGGAAATTGTTCAGCTCAGTTATTTAATATTTATAGTAGTACTAGTAGTCAGTGTGATATTGGACTTGGGTGTTTTTGGAAAAAAAGGAGCCGCCCTTGATGACAAGGCGTCCCTAAAATCTTCAATTATTCAGTACGCAATTTGGTTCGTGATTGCCATGGGTTATTTTTTGTTTCTCTATACTCAATATGATTCAGAGGCTTCTTTAAATTATCTTATATCTTATTTTACAGAAATGTCACTTTCGATTGATAACCTTTTCGTTTTTATACTTGTATTTAGTACCTTAAAAGTCAAGCAAGAAAATATTGGAAAGGCATTAACGATTGGGATATTGTTAGCCATAGTATTTCGTATCGTTTTTATTTTTATAGGTATCGGAATAGTTAATCGCTTTGAATGGGTATTGGCTATCTTCGGAATTTTCTTGTTGTATACCGGTGTAAAAATATTCTTCATAAAAGATGAAGGTGATGAAACGCAACGATTGGGAAAAATCGAAAATTTTCTTAGTAAAAAAATGCGCTTTACCAATGGAGAATCTCAGGGTCAATATTCTATAATGATGAACGGGAAACGCTATTTTACAAAATTGAGTTTAGCTGTTTTTTTAATAGGTGTATCTGATATCATGTTTGCTATTGATTCGATTCCAGCAGTATTGGCTATTACGACTGATAAACTCATAGTATATTCCAGTAATATTTTTGCAATTTTAGGACTGCGCCCTTTGTATATTATTTTACAAAAAGCGAAAGATAAATTTGACTATGTACAGGAAGGGGTGAGTCTTGTATTAATTTTTATCGGAATCAAAATTTTACTTCATTTCGTCTGGCATATTGAAATTTCTACTTGGCTATCATTTGTATTGATCATTGGTATTTTGGGAGGATCGGTAATTTACTCTTTTTTTAATAGTAAAGGAATCAAGGAATAAGCTATGCAATTGACGGTTGACCATATCGTAAAAATTTCTGAGGGGATAGTGTTGCAACAAGCTCCTAAAGAACAGGTCTTGCAGATTTTTTGTACGGATAGTCGCAAAGTTCGTTTGGCCGCTCAAAGTATTTTCGTGGCTTTACCTACCAAGGCTCGGGACGGTCATCGGTTTATTCAACCAGCTTATGAGAAGGGGATTCGTTGTTTTTTGGTAAGCCGTAACGATTGCTCGATTGAAGATTATCCTGAGGCTACTTTTATTTTAGTAAAGGATACACTTCGATCCATGCAACTTTTAGTTGCCTCGCACCGTTCTCGTTTTCAAATTCCTGTATTTGGAATTACGGGAAGTAACGGAAAAACGATTGTGAAAGAGTGGCTAAGTACCTTGTTCGCTAATGACAAAGAAGTAGTTAGTAATCCAAAATCATACAATTCTCAAATTGGCGTTGTGCATGCTGTGAGTCGTTTGCAGGAGAAACATGAAATTGCTTTGTTTGAAGCCGGTATTTCCGAACCGAACGAAATGATTCATTTGCAAAAAATGATTCAACCAACGCATGGAATTTTTACTATGATTGGTGAGGCGCATGACGCCTATTTTGAAAATACGCAACAAAAAATTCAGGAGAAACTTGTCTTATTTCACAACTGTGAAAAAATTTATTATTGCAGAGATCACGAAGCGATTCATGCAGAGATTCAGAATCATCTTTTACCGATTAATTCTACGATTCTTAGTAAAACGTGGGGTAGAAATCCTGATGCTGATTTAAAAATTTTGGAAAGGACGAAATTAAATTTAGCCACTACCTTACGCTTACAGTATAGTGATAAGGAGTTTAACATACAGTTGCCCTATTCTGATGTAGCTTATATTGAAAATGCTTTGCATTGTACCTTAGTTCTATTAGATTTAGGCTACAATATATCAGCTGTTCAATCTAGCTTGAAAAAGTTATCACCCGTTCGGATGCGACTAGAATTGCTAAAAGGAATCAATGATTGTACCCTTATCAATGATTCTTATAGTTCAGATGTTGCAGCCTTACGAATTGCTTTGGACTTTTTGTACGAGCAAAAACAACATAAGAAATTTAGCCTGATTTTATCAGACATGATGCAACATGGTTCTCAATCCAACGTATACTATGCTGTTCAAGAATTGCTATCTCGGCGAGAATTGAAGAGCTTAGTTTTAATTGGAAAAGAAATTGGAGAGCAAAAAAATATATTTTCTACTGTGGCACAAAACGTGCAACACTATGCCACGGTTTCTGACTTTTTAAATCAATTTGATAGCTTACATTTTGTAAATGAAGCTGTGCTAATTAAAGGAGCGAGAAAATACATGTTGGAACGCATCGTTAATCGATTGGAAGAAAATATTCATAGAACAGTGATGACTATTAACCTTTCCGCCCTCATAGAGAATGTAAATGTTTTTAAAAAAAGGTTGAAACCCAACACAAAAATCATGGCGATGGTTAAAGCGTTTTCGTATGGAAGCGGTTCCTATGAAATAGCGCAGACATTAGAATATCACGGGGTAGATTATCTAGCAGTAGCCTATGTTGACGAGGGAATTCTGCTTCGAAAAAAAGGAATTGAGCTACCCATTTTAATTTTGAACCCTGAACTTTCGAGTTTTGATGCAATGGTTCATCATAGATTAGAACCCGAAATATATTCCGTTGAAATGCTATATCAGTTTGCTGATCGTTTAACAGTAGAAGGCGACAAACTAAAAATCCATTTGAAACTAGATACGGGAATGCATCGATTAGGTGTGGAAGAAGGTCAGTTGTCAAGTTTATTATCTGCCTTGCAAAAGCAGAAATGCTTTCAAGTAGTGAGTGTTTTTTCACATTTGGTAGCGAGTGATGATATGAGCCAAAATGAGTTTACCGAAGCGCAGCGCCAAAAATTTGAAAAAATGAGTAATCAAATCGAAGTTTCCTTAGGTTATACGGTTATTAAACACTTAGCCAATAGTGCTGGGGCTGTTAGAAATCCTAATTTGGAATTTGATATGGTTCGTTTAGGGATTGGGCTGTATGGAGTGAGTAGTGATGAGTCAATCAATAAAGAACTTCAACAAATAAGTACCTTAAAAACTCGAGTATCTCAAATTAAATCTGTGCTCAAAGAGGATACTGTTGGATATGGTCGGGCCGGAGTTTTACAACGCGATAGTGTAATCGCTACCTTGAACATTGGCTATGCGGATGGCTACCCACGGCAGTTTAGCCAAGGGAAAGGCAAGGTACTAATCAATGGAAAATTAGCCCCCCTAGTAGGGAACGTTTGTATGGATATGATCATGGTGGATATCACGGATATTTCCAATGTAGTGGAAGGACAGGAGGCCATTCTGTTTGACAAAAATTTACCAGTTACTCAGCTTGCTGAGTGGATTGATACCATTCCCTACGAGATAGTGGCTGGGATATCTCAAAGAGTAAAAAGGGTTTTTTACCGAGAATAAATTATTGGTTTACAAATTGAAATTGTTGTTTGTTTCCACTGGAAATTTCTTGAAGTTCAAGGAAATATGAACCGCTTGTCAAATCAGAAGTGTTAATTCGTAAATCATGTAGCGGCTTAGTAGTGATTTGACTCCAGAGTATTTTTCCTTCTAAATTGTAAATACTGATTTGCAGCTCCCTGTCAAGCTTTTCATCTGTTTGAATACGCAAGATGCCATCACTTGGATTAGGATATAATATTGCTTTAGTGAGCAATTTAAAATTATCGCGCAACCCAACTGGTACTTCTTGATAATGATAAAAATACTGATTAGTAGGAACAGCGGTACTCGTGGTTACATTTTGATTTAATTGATAAATCAAACTGTCGTTGTTATTATAAGTAAAGTCTGAACTTGTTGATGTTTTCCAACCGTTGTTACCGTCATTGATATAATTGATTGTTTTATCTACCAAGTTATTCGAATAAGTAAGTACTCGTCTTGTTGAGTTTTGAAAAGAGGAAGAACTGCTTTGATAGGTTTCGTTTTTCTCCTCTATTAATTGATCAGAAGGGTTATAGTCAAATTGGCTTCGGGATAGACTAGTCCAAATAGAATTACTCGGATTATATTTATCACTTTCGGTTTGTAGTAATAGCCCACTCGTAGAATGAGAATAGGCAATTCGTAAACTATCTACCCAAATACTATTCAAAGTATCGCGGGTTTGTATTCGTTTTAACGTATTGTAAGGTGGATTGGCTGAGCCATTGATTAGACTAAGCTCTCTACTTTTTATGAACCAATCTCCCAAACCATTGGGTAGGTATCGAGTGTAATTAGACACGAGCCCAAAAGAATATTGATAATCTCGGCGTTCTTGTTTTTCAAACACTCCGTTAGAGAAAATGTAAAAGTCATGTCGGATCAATTCGTTGCTTGAAGAATAAGTCAAATCTTGTTTCGTGCTAACTTGCCAAGCAGATCCGTTCCAGTTATAGGTTTCTCTTTTAGTTAAAGACTGATTGGAGTTATAGGCATTTACAATTCTACCATTGTTTCTCCAGCTATTAGAAGTTGTGTTCCAAATTTGGTAGATTATTTCGGTGCGCTTTCCTGCACTATTATATTGATAAAGATATTTCGTTAGTTTCTGCCAGCTACCATTCGTCCAATTTTCTCTTTCTGTGGTACGTATATTTTGATTAGCGTCATAGGTAGTTGAAGTTTGGAAGTGATTTATCCAACTTCCCATTTGACCTTGCTTCCCAAATACGCGATTCTCATTGCCGAAAGCATTGTACAAAAAACGGGCAGAGTCTTGTCCAACCCAAGCTCCATTGATATATTCATCATGGCGCTGTCCAATTTTTCTATCTACAGTTTGCTGTGCTATGGATGATAAGGATATAAAAGAACTAACAAGGAGTAAAAAATATTTCATAAGAAAGTAAAGTTATCCATAAAGTTCAAAAATGATTTGTTCTTTCTTGTAATTTAATTTTGACAATTCTTGTCGCGCTTGATCAATCATTTCACGCCAACCGCAGAATAAGAAAGATGTTTTTTCATGCTCGAATGACTTCGCGACGTGCCTATATTTTTCATGAACATATCCTTGATAGCCCTGGAAGGGTTCTCTTGATAGGCAAACATGGTAATTAAAATTCTCAACTTCTACTGCGAGTTTTTCAAATTCTTTTTGGTATAAGATATCTTCTGCCCAGCGAGCTCCGAAGACTAAGTCTATCGACAAGAAGGGAATGTTGTTTTGAATAATATGACGAATCATGCTTCGAAATGGGGCTACTCCAGTACCAGTACACACAAAGATGTGGTGTTTATTAAGATTTTTGGGTAGCGTAAATACTCCTAATGGGCCACGGAATTTGAGCGTTGTGCCCTCTTCAATATCTTCATTATTAAAAAAATAATTTGAGGCTAAGCCTTCGGGTACTTTACCAATGATAAGTTCTATTGGGTTCCCCTCCTGTGGTGCGGACGCAATTGAATATGAGCGAAGCCTTTTATTCCTTTTTTCATGGATCGGTAAGTCAAGTGTAATAAATTGACCCGGTATGAAACTAAAATCGTTTTGTTCAAGAATTTTTATCTTGAAAATTGATGTTTTTTCTGAAAGTCTTTCAACTTCAGCAATTTGAGCTATTCCCCATGTTAGCATATTCCGTAAGTATAGTTACAACTTACGAATGAATGTCCAAAAATGTAGATGTTTTTTTGTTGTGTTTTATTTGTAACAAGTTCAATTGGTTTTTTTATTTAGCAGTATTCACTAACTTTATACACTAATTTAAAAATCAACTATGAAAAATTTTTTACGAATCATTTTCGTTGTACTAATCTCTACAGCTAACATACATGCTGAAATTGTACCGGTATCGTTGGATCTTAGAGTGGAGGAGGCGCAATACTTGGTAATGGGACAGGTTATACGCACTCATTCTTATTGGGATCAGAATAAAGAGAATATTTATACCCTTCATGAAATCCAAGTGGATGGTTACTTTAAAGGTCAGCATAGCGCAACACATCTTGGATTAATTTCTATGGGTGGTCAAGTAGGTCTTGATATGCAAGAAACTTTTCCCTCTGTTCATTTATCAGTGGGAGATTATGGCGTATTCATGCTAGGTGGTCAGGCGCCGGCCTCTTTATGCGCTGCTGATTATGAATCAAAAAGTTCAAATTTTATACAAGCTTTTGCAACGGCTTCCGTTCAAGGGGTCGTGTCTTATCAAAATGGAAGATGGCTTGATGCAAGTCGTCCAGATCAAGCAATGAGCACTCAAGAATTTATGACAAAGATTAGTAGCCTCACCGGTACTAGTTTAATAGATTATCTCGGAAATAAAATTGAACTCCCGAAAAAATTAACATCAAACCATACTTTCAGTACTCAAAAAACCTTAGCCGTAACTACGCTTCAAAATGGTTCTTTGGCTACGACCAATACGTTCAATTCAGGAGTATCGAATAATCCATCTATGGAAATGATAATAAACGGTAGCGGTTTTGGATCGTCGGCTGGTACAATAAATTTTCCGAATGCGAATGCAGGAGGAGGAGCCAATACATTTGTCTTTCCAACAACTACGACGAATGCTCAAAGTCGTCAAGGAGCTCCAAGTGATATAATAAGTTGGACGAATAATCAAATTAGAATCCGAGTACCACGCGCAGCAGGAACTGGAACTATGGAAGTGTTTAATTCTGCCAACGTGAGCCAAGGGACTGCACCTATTACTATTGATTGGGCCATTCTTCCCATATATAGCGATTTTGCATTTTTCCCTGTTCGAACTAGCCAGTTTGTAAAGTTAATTGAGGATAATACTACTGGTGGTTATATTTTTCAGATGAGTACGGCAGGCTCAGCTACTTTTTTTGGGAACGTGGCAGCCAAAGAAGCTTTTCGAAGAGCCATGAATACTTGGCGATGCGGTACAAGTATCAATTGGGATTTGGACTTAACTGCTGGTACAGCTGCTGGTTTTGCAGATGATGGTATCAATGTGGCCGTTTTTGACAATACGCTGGCGACAGGTGTACTGGGTCGTTGTACATCAAGATTTACGGCTAGCGGAAATGGAGCTTGTAATATGCACGATACTTATTGGCGCGTTCAGGAAGTGGATTTGCAATTTAGAACAACACCTACTGCTACAACTACTTGGAATTTTAATAGTACCGGCACTGCTTCTAATCAATTTAGTTTTGAGTCAGTGGCTTTACATGAATTAGGGCATGGTCATGGTTTGGGTCACGTTGTAGATGTGACTAAAGTGATGCATTTTTCTATTGCGAATGGAGTCGAAAATGTAAGCTTAGCTACTTCGGATATTGCCGCGGGTAATTATAGAATTAATACAAGCGTTGGTCCCAATTGTTTGGCTACACCTGCCGTTATGACTCCTTTGGTAAATCCTTGTATTCCGTTGGCTGTAAATTTGATTTCATTTGAAGGTTATCTTCAAGGGAAGGATAATCATTTGGTTTGGCGCACCACTAATGAAAAAGATATGAAAGAGTATACCATTGAGCGTAGTTCTGATGGTAGCCGATTCAATTCCATTGGTACGGTACCGTCTAAGAGAAATTCTTCGGATAATGAATATAGCTTTTATCATGAGGATCCCACCTCTAATATAAATTTTTACCGTTTAGCTATGCTAGATTTAGAGGGGAAAATAACGTATTCTGAAGTAGTGCGATTAGTAAGAACTGATAAAAGTAATCGTAGTTTACAACCCAATCCGACGAAAGATTTAATATATATTACGCTAAACGGTATATCCAAAAAAGATAACGAAATTAGTTATACGCTTTCTGATGTCAACGGTCGTCGACTAGAGTCAAAACAAGAAATTACCTCAAATTCTAGTAGGCAATTGACAGTAAATTTAAAGCAATGGCCGGCAGGGATGTACTTTATAAACTTGATGGTAAACGGAAAACGTAGTTCACATAAAATCGTGAAACAGTAATAGGGATTTATAAAAAACTGCTAATAGAATTAAGCGTAATAGGGCGAAATGAGTAGGTAAACTACAACGCCTGTAATCGCAACATATAGCCAGATTGGAAACGTCCATCTGGCTAATTTTTTGTGGATTATAAATTCACCAATCAACGCACGATAGGCAGTATACAATACGAACGGCATGATGATACCTGCTAGGGTAATGTGAGTGCTAATAATGAAATAATAAATATAACGAATAGATCCTGCTGCTAACTTTTCGCTCTCACTCAGTGACCCACTGTGATCTAAATCACCAAACTTGGTCTCGCCTGTGAGTAAATGATGGAGAATATAAAACACTAAAAACAAAATAGACAATGCCATGGTGCCTAGCATTACCTTTTTGTGACCTTCATATCTTTTTTGCTTAATCAGTACGAGTCCTACGATTAGGAGTATTGAAACAAATGAATTGACCAAAGCACTCAAACCTGCAAAAATATGTGCATCAAAAGGCAGGTCAACAGGTACTTCTATTCGATCAAGAATTGTGATAGCAATAAAAACAACAGCCGATACGGTCCATATTAAAATGTGTGCTTTCTTATCGTTTTTTTGAAGACTACTGGGTAACATACTATCTTTTTTTCTTCTCGTGAATCTTATTTTTTTCAACCATCATTATGGCCATATCATCTATGCAATCTTTCACTTGCATAGAGTCTAAACCATTATAATATCCTCGGATGTTTCGGTATTTATCAACTAGTATTAGTTGCGAATGATAGTCTTTTCTTAGTTCATCGCCTTCGGTTAAGAATAATTCTTCCTTGGCAAAGCGGGCAGTTTTGGCACTATCAGAAAGTAAAAACGCCCAAGTATCGTGGTCATGCGTTTCTTTATTAGCATAGGCTCTAACGGCTTTTAAATTGTCAGCAGGATTCCCACAGGAGATAGAAATCATTTGTATAGACGTATCAGTTTTTTTCAATCGAAATCCATTTTGAATATGACCCAAATGATAACTTATTTTGTCACTCACCGTTTTATCTTCCGTGTCAAAAAAACCAATAACTAGCATTCTTCTAGGATAGTCTGTTGACAGGTTGACGGATTGATTTAAATGATTCGTAAATACAGCATTTTGTATTTGATGATAAATTGTATCATATTGAGTCACACCATCACTCTTTGTTTCAAGAACACTATCAATACCAAAATGAGGGGGTGCATAAACGTGTCCTGTGTGTCCCGCAGAACGTAAAATGAAAAAACAGATTACCGGAACAAATAGCGCAATACCAGATCCGAGAAGTAGAGACCGAAGGCTTAAATTTTTCACAGCGCAAAGGTAAATCGCTATGAGCTAAAGTTTTGTAAAAGTAGAGTAGTAATTAGTTTTCTAAAAAATATTGGACCGAGTCAGCATGGCAAGCTTCTTCTTTCTACCTTCGTTACGCTCAAATGAAGTTGTTATTCTCTTATTTAAAACGGTACAAAGGTTTAGTATTATTGTCATTCCTTTTGGCTGCCATCAACCAAGGATTTTCTCTTATGGATCCCGTTATTTATGGTAAAATGTTCAATCGTGCCAATGATATTTGGAATAGTGATAGTAGTATGGAGCGTATTGAATTTATACGCACAATTGGGATCTACACACTCATGTTGATTGGAGTAGCCATGGTGAGCCGCATTGCAAAAGCTTTTCAGGACTATACAGTAAATTCTGTGGTTCAAAAATTTGGCGCCGATGTTTATACCGACGGGCTGAAGCATGCGCTGCAACTGCCTTTCAAAAAATTTGAAGATCAACGCAGTGGTGAAACCTTGGCCGTTATGGAAAAAGTGAGAATAGACTGCGAAAAATTTATAATGTATTTTATAAATATTCTCTTCACTTCATTAATAACAGTTCTCTTTGTTTTTACCTATGCCTACCTCCATTATCCTCCAGTAATTTTAGTTTATTTAGCAGGCGTGGTTATTCTAGCTTTTTTGATGAGTTTTATCTCTAAGAAAATAAAGTATATCCAAAAATACATCGTGGGAGAAACTACAGCCTTAGCAGGAGCTACTACTGAAAGCCTTCGCAATATTGAGTTAGTGAGAAGTTTGGGACTAACCAATCAAGAAATTGGAAGACTGAATTCCACTACTTTGAAAATTTTAGTTTTGGAATTAAAAAAAGTAAAAAGCATTCGATCGCTTTCTTTCATTCAGGGAACCACAATTAACTTCATGCGTCAGGTAATTGTATTTGTTCTTTTTTTAGCGGTATTCAATAAAGTGCTGGACGAAGGTCAAATACTCACATTCCAATTTTTTAGCTTTTTCCTTTTTGCACCTCTACAAGAATTAGGAAATATAATTATCTCCTACCGAGAAGCACAAACTTCCTTACACAATTTTCAAGAGCTAATGGATACGCCCATCGAAGAAAAGCCAGAAAACCCTAAGCAAATCGAAACGATTAAAAAGTTAGCTTTTAAAGGCGTTGACTTTAAGCACACCACCGCAAAAACAAATGCCTTGGATAATATAAGTTTTGGTGCCGACATAGGTGAAACCATCGCTTTTGTAGGGCCTAGTGGTAGTGGGAAAACAACCTTAGTAAAACTATTAGTTGGGTTATACAAACCAGATGAAGGAGATATTTATTATAACGGTATTTCTCATACAACAATTGACTATGATGCGTTTAGACATCAGATAGGATTCGTAACGCAGGATACACAACTATTTGCTGGCACCATACGGGAAAATCTGGTCTTCGTAAAACCAGATGCTACAGACGAAGAGATGGCGGAGGCGCTAAAAAAAGCGTCAGCGCATTCCTTAATGGAACGTGCTGAAAAAGGTTTAGATACCTCAATTGGAGAAGGTGGCATGAAAGTTTCAGGAGGAGAGAAACAGCGATTGTCTATAGCACGAGCTCTGCTCCGTCAACCGAAATTATTGGTTTTTGACGAAGCTACTAGTGCCTTGGACAGCTTGACAGAAGAATCAATTACTAATACGATTAAAGAAATTTCGGCTTCACGGAATCAAATCAATATTTTAATTGCGCATCGCCTTTCTACCATTATGCATGCCGATAGAATTTATGTACTAGAAAAAGGAAAAATTATTGAAACCGGTCGTCATGAAAAATTAGTTGCCGATAAAGGGTTGTATTATGCAATGTGGCGTCAGCAAATTGGGGAGCGGTATAATTAGTTATTCTGAATCGTTCTCTTAGATTTCAGCATTAACTTTGCATGACGAAATGAGTAAAAAACCATCTGCCTTAAAAAGTATATTTTTTTTAAAATGTCCCAACTGTCGTGAGGGGAATATGTTTTCACAACAGTCAATTTTTCCATTAACTAAAATGTTGGACATGCCAGAGCGATGCTCGAATTGTGGTTTGAAATATGAGCTAGAGGTAGGCTTTTGGTTTGGTACGGGTTACATCAGCTATGGTATTAGCGTTGGGCTCATCATAGTTATGGCTGTAATTTTTGGATTTACCTATGGCTTCCGATTTAATGATAATTCAATCTTTGTTTTCTTAGGAATCGCTGTGGCGATTATGGTTTTACTTCAGCCAGTACTTATGCGCCTATCGCGCGCTTTATACCTTCGTCTTTTTGTTTCTTACGGCGATGGACAGCCACAACAATAAAAAAAAAGCCTGTTCTCAAAAGAACAGGCCTTTAATGCAGTAAAATAAATTTACTCTGCGTTGAAAACGCTATCCTTCACGCCTTTGTTAACTTCAATTGTTTTAACTGTAATATCCATATTTTGCGGACCTACATTTTGTTTAATAGAATGAGGGAAAGAAAGACCGTCTACTTCTTTATAGTCACCTAGTTTAGTGGTCACCGTCATTTTGTTTCCTTGAGCTTCCATTGTAGAAACAGTTTGCACTCTCATACCTGTTTTCATAGAGAAAAATTCTGTGGTCGTCTCATTACTAGCATCCGTTACTGCAATAACATAGCAATCTTCGCCATTGATTTTTTCTGTACCGTTCAGCTTCAAACTGTGGCTATCATCTAGGTAAGTTGCTTCATCAAAAATGATAGCTTTCTTCAAAGTTTCATCTACTAATTTTCCTTCGATATCTTTAGCTCCACTCATTCCGGATACTTTTCCTTTTTTACCATCAAATACTGTTTTTTGTAAGGTCCCCATCGCGGCGCTTACCTCTTCAAATAGTTTACCACCTTCTTTTTTGATAGAAGTAATTGTGATGTCCATGCCCTGCATTTGCATCCCGCTTACCATTTTAATATCTTTCACGGCTTGCCATTTTTGCATGCCCCCCGAATTTTTTATATAATTTTTTATGATTTCTCTTGCTGTGATTCCAGCAGGGATAGCCGCTGCAGGAGCATCTTTTACTTCCTGACCAAATACGTCATAAACTGTAACCGGACCAAATTTTTTCAATTTTTCCATGTTTGAGCTTTTATCTCCAGCTACTGTAATGTGTGCAACGGCTGGCTTGATATATTTTTTTGAAACGCGCATCACATCCTCTGCGGTTACCTTTTCAATATTTTTCAAGTAATTTTTATAGTAGTCCTTTGGTAAATTATTCTTTGCAATATTGATGGCATAACTTGCTAAAGTTCTTGGGCTTTCCAAACCTAATGCAAAGGTACCTGCCATATAATTTTTATAGCCTTCTAGTTCTTCTTGGGATACTTTTTCAGTTCGCATTTTGTTCATCTCTTTTAAGATTTCAACAATTGAACTATCCGTAGCTTCGGCAGAAGAATTAGCCGAGGCTGAAAAAGAACCTGAATTTGCCCATCGGCTAGTACGAACGCCTGAATAAGAACCATACGTCCAAGCGTGTTTTTCACGTAGATTTTGGAACAAACGACCTGTTGCACCACCACCTAAAATACCATTGGCTACTTTCAAAGGAATAACGTCTTTGTTTCCAGGCTTTAGATCTAGAGGGTAGGTCACTTTTACTACACTCTGTACGGCTCCTGATTTGTTCACAATTCCTACTTTGGCACCTTTGTTTCCCTCAGGGGTTTGGTAAGTTGCTACTGGCACTGTTTTCTTCTCCCAAGCACCAAAGTATTGTTCTACTTGTTTTTTAGCTTCTTTCAAGGTAATATCCCCTACGATAGCCATGTAAGCTACGTTGGGCCTGAAGTAGGTGTTGTAATAGTTTTTTACATCAGCCATTTCAATATTGTTTACGGTAGCTTCGGTCATTACCTCACCCCGATAGTGATTAGGACCGTAGTTCAACATAGCTCCTAAATTACGGCTCATAGCTTGTGGGTCGTCCTTCTCTGTAGCTAAGCCCGATAATGCTTGCTTCTTTTGTAAGTCTAGTTCTGACTGAGGGAAGGCAGGATTTAAAAGCATATCGCTTGCCAAACTCAAAAGTGTATTGCTATGTTTTTTTAAACTTCCAAAAAACATTCCTTCTGCACCAACTGAAATTCTTCCACCGATCATATCAATCGCTTTATTAAATTCATCTTTTGGCATTTTTTTACTTCCAGCTTTTAATAGATCTCCTACAAAACCCGCTGCACCTATTTTATCTTTTTCAAGCGCTGGCTTAACGTCTAAATCTATACTGTAACTTACTTTAGGTAATTTGTGATTTTCTACTACGTAAACCTTAATTCCGTTAGAACTCACAAAATGTTGTGCATCACCGATTTGAACAGTAGGTGCTGGTCCGGGTTTTGGACGGATACTACGATCTAATTTTTGAGCTGACATTCCGTAAGTCAGGAATAAAACGCTCAATACACTTGCAATTATTTTTTTATACATCTTATCTTATTTTATATTTTTGAAATTATTATTTTTTGTAGTCTGTTGAATAGGTCCGGCCGCGCCACTTAAAATATTGTCCTTTTCCTAAACGCTGACGATAAAACTGAAACGCCTTATCAAAGGGCACTCCGTCCATTTGATCTTCGCTAATCGAAGAGCCGGGTACTGTTTTTTCAACTGGTGCTTCTACTTTTTCTTCTTTCTTTTTTGTAGCACCACTCATTTTACTTTTTTTCAATTGTAAAGACTTCGCACTATTTTTTGCTCGGTCACCCTCTGGCAAGTAATGAAGAATTAACCGATTATCTTTTTGAAGGTATTTTTTAGCCACTCGCTTAATATCGGCAAGGGTTACTTTCATGTAACGATCAATTTCATTATTAATCAAATTCGCATCACCATAATATACATGATAGTTCGCTAGGTTTTCTACGATACCGAGTATGCTACTATTAGCAGAATAAAAACTATTCTCCGTTGAGTTTTTAGCTTTTTGAAGTTCTTCTGCTGTCACTCCATTGGCTACTACTTTGTTCACTTCCTCGTCAATAGCTTTTTCTAATTCATCAACGCTTACGCCCGTATTGGCTATTCCAAACATCATGGCAAGTCCAGGATCTTCAGTAGGGTAATTAAAAGCGGCGCATTGTACTGCTTTTTGTTTTTTATCCACCACTGCTTTCTGCAATCGAGAGCTTTTCCCTTGAGACAAAATATTAGTTAGCATCTCTAATGCATAATAGTCTTGGGTATTTTGACCAGGTATGTGATACGCAAATACACAAGCGGGGAGCTGAATTTTATCATAGTAAGTAGCTCTTTTTTCTTTGTACTGTTTTGGCTCCACCACCTTATTTCTAGGAATTGCTTTTGTGCCTCTCGGAATTGTGCTAAAGTATTTTGCAATCCATTTTTTAGCTTGTGAAATGTTTAAGTCTCCACCAATTGATAAAGTCGCGTTATTCGGCACATAAAATGTTTTGTAGAAATCCATAAACTCGCTCAATGAAGCTTGGTCAATATATTGAGCTTCACCTATCGGGGTCCATTGGTATGGGTGCTTTTCATAAGCATTGGCAAAAATCTGCTCAATCAAATGACCATAGGGTGTGTTCTCATAGCGTTGTTTTTTTTCTTCTTTTACTACTTTACGCTGTGTTTCTAATCCTACATTGTCAATTTTTGCATGAAGCATACGCTCACTTTCCATCCAAAGACCCTGCTCTAATTTA
>Ga0114953_1000241_pt1 | contig 39787 bp, 35 predicted proteins | sample SidtaG_FD_87298 | JGI IMG/M metagenome (GOLD analysis project Ga0114953, IMG submission 87298) | Marine algal microbial communities from Sidmouth, United Kingdom - Sidmouth_Male2 metaG | ecosystem: Host-associated > Algae > Red algae > Unclassified | place: Sidmouth, United Kingdom | collected...
ATTTGCTGAAGGCCATTTGCTGATGACTATATGCAGATGACTATTTGTCAGTGCCTACCCCTTGGCGTCTACCCAATAGTGTCTATCATTGAACATCAGAAACCCAGGCACCCAATATGATTGAACAATCAGAGGACAGTACGAATATTTCCATCCTGTCGCTAGCTGAAGAGCTGGGGACTTGTCTGGACAGTGCTGGTCTATGTATCACAACGGCTGAATCATGCACCGGCGGCTTGATTGCAGGAGCAATCACTGAAGTGGCGGGTAGTTCCGGCTGGTTCAGGCACGGTGTTGTTACCTATTCTAATGAAGCAAAACAGACACTTCTGGGCGTTGCAGCAAGTGTTTTCGAACAGCACGGTGCTGTGAGTGAGGCGTGTGTGCGAAGGATGGCAGAAGGCGCGTTGCAACGCTCTGGCGCGGACGTTGCAGTATCTGTAAGCGGAATTGCAGGCCCGGGTGGTGCCACCGCTGACAAACCTGTTGGTACGGTGTGGATCGGGTGGGCTGTGCGGAGTCGTGACACAGTACACGCTGACAAATCTCACGAGAGGCCGAATCAGGATGTTAAAGTGGACGCTCGGGAATTTTTGTTCTCTGGAGATCGTCGACTAGTGCGTCGACTGGCAGTGATTGAGGCCTTGCGTGGTACCATTTCAATAATCGATAACGTAGGATTGCCTAAATGATGAAAGCTCGTTTTTTAACCCTCGAAAGTTACTCGCCGCTGTCCAGAAACATAGTGTTCGCAGCAGGCATAGCGCTGTTCTCAGGCCTGGCAATGGCGCAGGAGGGCTCTTCGACAAAAGAATTGGAGAAAAACCTCGAAGAACAGCGCATAGCGCTACAAGAGGCCATCAGCAATCGTGAGTCCACTGCAGCGAAGGTTGAGGAGGTCAAGGGTTCCATCGCAGAGGCTGAAGAGCGCAGGGCCAAGATCGAAGAAGAACTCAAATCATTGTGTGAAGAGCAAGAGTCTTTGAAGGAAGGATCGTATGACGAATGCATGAGCAGTTTAGAAAGCTGATCTTTTTTACAGTATTTTTCGTTTTTTCATCCCCTAAGCGTTATTCGATGTGAAATAATCTGTTCATCGGTACAAGCCATGGAATGGTGTTGCCGTACTTCACAGATGGGAGAACACGCAAGTGGACGACAACAAGAAAAAGGCTCTTTCTGCCGCGCTCGGGCAAATCGAAAAACAGTTTGGCAAAGGCACCATCATGCGTATGGGTGATGATGCCGTCTCAAGAGACATCGACGTCATATCTACAGGCTCTCTGGGCCTGGATCTGGCATTAGGGATTGGCGGCCTGCCACGGGGGCGTGTTTGCGAAATCTACGGCCCGGAGTCATCCGGCAAGACCACCATGACGCTGCAAGTCATCGCGGAGTGCCAGAAGGCCGGGGGCACCGCTGCTTTTGTTGATGCAGAACACGCTCTGGACCCGGTGTACGCACGCAAGCTAGGCGTAGATGTAGACGAACTTCTCATATCCCAACCCGATACAGGCGACCAGGCACTCGAAATTGTCGACATGCTGGTACGCTCCTCAGCCGTTGATATCATTGTTGTGGATTCGGTCGCAGCCCTTACGCCCAAGGCAGAAATTGAAGGCGACATGGGTGATTCTCACGTCGGTCTGCAGGCTCGTCTCATGTCCCAGGCGCTACGTAAGCTCACCGGCAATATCAAGCGCACAAACACGCTGGTTATCTTCATTAACCAGATCCGAATGAAAATCGGCGTCATGTTCGGTAGTCCGGAGACAACCACTGGCGGTAACGCGCTTAAATTCTATTGCTCGGTCAGAATGGATATTCGACGTATCGGCGCTATCAAGCGTGGCGACGAAATTGTCGGTAACGAAACCCGTGTAAAAGTCATCAAGAACAAGATGGCCCCGCCGTTCAAACAGACCGAATTCGAGATTCTTTACGGAGAGGGTGTCTCGCGTGAAGGCGAGCTCATCGATTTGGGTGTGCAAAACGGTTTGGTGGACAAGGCGGGAGCCTGGTACAGCTACAACGGCGACAGAATCGGTCAGGGTAAAGAGAATGTACGCAAACACATGATCGAGCACCCTGAGATGGCTAACGAAATAGACGTCAAACTGCGTGAAATGCTGTTGCCTTCTACCGGTTCTTCAATCAAGGCAGAAAAGGCAAACGAAGCAAAGGCGCAAGAGAAGGCCGCAGAGGCGGAAGCTGAAGTCTGATAAAAAAGATTCGGGAATTGCGGCCAATCTCACTCCCGAACAACGCATACAGCAGGCATATAATGCTGCTGTACGGCTTTTGGGTAGTCGCGATCACTCCGCTTTCGAACTCACCAGAAAATTAAGACAGCGCGAACACGCCGATGATGTCATCGAGGCAGCGCTGGAAGAGCTTGTTGCCCTTAATTATGTCAACGACACGCGTTACGCTCAGCTGTACACCGAGCAACGCCTGTCCAAGGGATATGGTCCACTATCTGTAAGAGCCAAGCTGCGACAACGCGGTGTTGCCTCGCATTTGGTCGACTCGGCTTTGAAAGAGCAAAACATCAGCTGGGTGGAGCTGGCACAGGCTGCACTGGAGCTTCGCTTCGACTCTCAAACCATAAACAGCCGTGACCAGCGCGATATGGCGCGTATGTCACGGTTCTTAGGCGCACGTGGTTTCTCATCCAGCGATTCGTTACGCGCCCTCACACTTGCGCGCAAGTAATTATGAATAAAGAGACTATGCGCAAGGCCATGTGCCGGTTTACACTACTCCCCCCCTTGTAGTTTGCCGCTCTTCCAATGTCTGCCTCGAAGCCTGTCTCAACCTCTGCTATCCGTAATCAGTTTCTCGACTATTTCAAGAGCGAGGGGCACGAGATAGTCGCATCCGGCTCTCTGGTGCCTGGAAACGACAAAACCCTGTTATTCACCAATGCAGGCATGGTGCAGTTCAAGGACCTTTTCACTGGCGATGAGGTGCGCGAATACAAGCGGGCTACCACCTCTCAGCGATGTGTGCGGGCTGGTGGCAAACACAATGATCTGGACAATGTGGGCTATACCGCCAGACACCACACCTTTTTCGAGATGCTTGGCAACTTCAGTTTCGGCGATTATTCAAAGCCTGAGGCCATCCGTTTTGCATGGACATTCCTGACGGACAAGCTGGGACTGCCAGAAGACAAGCTCTGGGTCACCGTATTCGAAGAAGACGATGAAGCCGAGGCCCTATGGATAGACAAGATCGGTGTGCCAGCTGAGCGTGTCATACGGATTGGTGCCAAGGATAATTTCTGGATGATGGGAGACACAGGTCCTTGCGGTCCGTGTTCCGAGATTTTTTATGATCACGGGGAAGAGGTATGGGGTGGGCCTCCCGGATCACCGGAGGAGGATGGCGATCGTTATATTGAGATCTGGAATCTGGTCTTCATGCAGTTTGACCGTTCGGCCGATGGCACGCTGACACCGTTGCCCAAGCCGTGTGTAGATACAGGCATGGGTCTGGAACGCATTGCAGCCGTGTTGCAACATGTACACAGTAATTATGAAATCGATTTGTTCGCACGGCTGATTCGCGACACGGCCGCCTTACTCAACGTTGATGACCTTAGCCTTCCTTCCTTGCGTGTAATCACTGACCATTTGCGTTCGTGCTCATTCCTGATTGTTGATGGCGTTATTCCGAGTAATGAAGGTCGAGGCTATGTGCTGCGCCGGATAATCCGCCGTGCCGCCCGGCACGCTAATAAGCTCGGTGCTACCGAACCGTTCTTCCATAAGCTTGTGAAGTCTCTGGTTCGAGAGATGGGTGAGGCTTATCCGGAGCTTGTTGCAGCTCGCGAAGAAGTCGAGCATCAGCTTTTGCAGGAAGAGCTACGCTTTGCAGCGACTTTAACGGCAGGGCTGGCGATTCTCGACGATGAAGTGTCACGTCTTGATAGCAAACTCATACCAGGAGAGCTCATCTTCAAGCTGTACGATACCTATGGTTTTCCGGCCGATCTGACCGCAGACATTGCCCGTGAGCGAGAACTTGACGTCGATATGCCTGGCTTTGAAGCCAGCATGGAGGCGCAGCGTAATCGCGCTCGCGCAGCCAGTAACTTCGCCAGACAAGGTCTGGATTTTCAGGCCGACACAGTTACCGAGTTTTTGGGATACACAGAACACGCTGCTGATGTTCGTGTCACAGAGCTGTTTGTGGATGGCCGGTCAGTTGAAGCCATAGCCGATGGGCAGAATGCCTGGGTAGTACTTGATCGCACGCCATTCTATGGTGAATCCGGAGGGCAGGTAGGTGATATTGGTCAGCTTGCAAAAAGCAACGATGTCACCTTCGAAGTACTCGATACGCAAAAACAGCGTAAGGCATTTGCACATGCAGGCACCCTTGTGGGTGCAAAGCTTGCTGTTGGCGATACCGTCAAGGCTGTGATTAACACAGAGCGTCGTCATCGCATAGAACAGAATCACTCATCGACGCATTTATTGCATGGCGCACTGCGTTCGGTATTGGGTACGCATGTGGAGCAAAAAGGCTCTTTGGTCAATGATCAGAACCTGCGTTTCGACTTTTCTCATTCGGAGGCGATAACCGCTGAGCAAAAAATTGCGATTGAACAATGGATGGATCAGGAAGTGCGTGCCAACAGTCAGTGCTCTATCGAAGAGATGTCAATGGAGCAGGCCATCGAGGCAGGAGCCATGGCATTGTTCGGCGAAAAATATGGAGACTTGGTGCGTGTCGTCAAGCTTGGTGATCGCTCTATTGAGCTTTGTGGTGGAACGCATGTTAACGCTACCGGTGATCTTGGTGGAATCAAGCTGCTTAGCGAGGGTGGTGTTGCCGCCGGTGTTCGACGTATCGAGGCGGTCAGTGGTTCTGCTGCGCTAATTCACACACAATCAATGGAACAACAACTTGATGCTGTTGCCGTCGCACTCAAGGCACCCAAAAGCGACGTCATACCTAAGCTTAAGCAGTTGCAAGAGCGCAACAAGGAACTTACTCGTCAGCTGGAGCAGGTACAGGCCAGACTTGCAGCTTCGGAAGGTCGGGATATGGCAGGTGGTGCCCGTCAGCATGGTACGGCCAATATTCTGCTAAAAGTTGTGGCTGACGCCGATGCAAAGGGTTTGCGAACTCTGGTGGATCAGCTGCGTATCGAGCTTAAACCTGCTGTATTGGTACTGGCCAGTGAGAAGGCGGGTAAAGCCTCTTTAGTTGCCGCAGTCGATGTATCGCTGCATGAGCAGATTAAAGCTGGCGATCTTTTAAAACAGGTGGCGGGTGTTCTGGGTGGTCGTGGCGGCGGTCGAGCCGATCTGGCACAGGGAGGTGCAGATTCACTTGAGAACATCGATGCTGCGTTTAATGCAGCTAATGTCTGGCTGGACAAAAAACTCCTTGCTGCGGGTGTCCCCGGCCCTTAGTCCCGCATCCAAAAAATTAAACACTACAGGTTGGTTTTTTCATCATGGCGTTTCTGGTTAAGAAGTACGGCGGTACTTCAGTGGGTACGATTGAACGAATCCAGCACGTTGCTGGTAGTCTGAAAGAGGCCCACGAGGCTGGCGATCAAATTGTCGTGGTGGTCTCTGCCATGTCGGGTGAGACCAATCGATTGGTGGGGCTGGCGCGTGAAGTGCAGCCAGCGGTGGTCGATGTGCGTGAGCTCGATGTGCTTCTGGCAACCGGTGAGCAAGTTACCATTGCATTGCTGACTATGGCTCTGAAAGAGCTGGGTGTTGAAGCCTGTTCCTATACCGGTGCGCAGATAAAAATTCTGACTGATGACAGCCACAGCAAGGCACGCATCATCAGTATTGATACCGACCGGATTATGGACGATATCAATGCTGGCAAAATCGTTGTGGTAGCAGGTTTTCAGGGTGTTGATGAAAAAGGCAATATCACCACACTGGGCCGCGGTGGTTCGGATACCTCAGCCGTAGCGCTGGGGGCAGCGCTCAAGTGCGATGAGTGTCAGATCTTCACCGATGTCGATGGTGTTTACACCACTGATCCTCGCGTTGAAAGTCGCGCACGTCGTCTGGAGCGTATAACGTTTGAAGAGATGCTCGAGATGGCAAGTTTAGGCTCCAAGGTTCTACAGATCAGAGCCGTTGAATTTGCCGGAAAGTACAATGTGCCCCTACGCGTGCTGTCGAGCTTCAAGCCCGGCGAAGGCACACTAATTACTTATGATGATGAGGAAAACAGCATGGAACAAGCGCTAGTATCCGGCATAGCGTTCAATCGGGACGAGGCGCAAGTCACCGTCACCGGTGTGGCTGATCAGCCTGGCACCGCGTTCGCGATTCTGGGGCCTATCTCGGACCTGAATATCGAGGTGGATATGATCATCCAGAACATTGGTGCCGATGAGACCACCGATTTTACGTTTACCGTCCACCGCGATGAGTACTCACGCGTGATTGATTTTTTGCAGTCCAGGCAGGAAGAGCTTGGTGCGGCCAGCATCACTGGCAATGATCGCATCGCCAAGCTATCGATAGTCGGAGTAGGGATGAGATCCCATGCCGGTATCGCCAGCCGAATGTTCAGAAGCCTGTCAGACTCGGGTATTAATATGCGCCTTATCACCACCTCTGAAATCAAGATCAGCGTTGTGATTGATGAGAAGTATCTTGAGCTGGGTGTAAGAGCATTGCACGAAGAGTTTGAACTGGCTGCACCTTAGGGCCCGTCCCACAATAATTTGAGCATCTCAGGCGCCCAGGCATCTCGCCCCGCTGCGTTGTTCGTCGGTTGAATAGCTATTCGCCCGTATCCGTCCTTGCTGAATGAGCGGACTGGGCGCATCCGATGAATATCCGAAAATGCGCTTTTATTCTGTCCTCAGCCTTTTCTGTCCTCAGCCTTGGTGATGCTGTGACAAGGTGCAATCGTTTAACGACTACAAAGTATTGTGACAACGTAATGCTCAGTCGTTACTAAACCTGATTGTAAATAAACGTGTCCAGCTTCAGGCGCTGGCTGCCTGTTTCTGCCAGTTAATACATGTTACATCATCGTGTAAAGGGTTCGTGGAGCATGTAACCCGTAAAACCTGACTGAGGTTTCATTACCGTTAAAACTAACCACTTGATCTCTCACCTACCGTTGTAGAGGTATTTTTACTGACATAATCAGCACAACGCAGATCGGAACATGCGGTTTGCGGAGCACTTGTCAGGTGTCGCCTTCCGAGGGCATCGGTAGTGGGGGGGCTGTTTTCAGCCATTGGTTGAGCGACGTACACAGGAGTTAGAAGATGTTGATTTTGACAAGACGGGTCGGTGAAACGCTAATGATTGGTGACGAGGTCACCGTTACGGTTCTAGGCGTCAAGGGTAATCAGGTACGGATCGGGGTAAATGCGCCAAAAGAGGTTGCGGTCCACCGCGAAGAGATCTACGAACGAATCAGAAAAGAGCAGCAGATAGATACCGTTGAGCAAAAGTGCGCTGTTGCCACTTGACCATCACGTTCGGTGCTGAGATTATTTTCACGCTGAGTGCGAAATAGCGTCTGATGTGGGTTGACGCGGGTACGTTCTCCCACCATAATTCGCCCTGTGCAAAACACGCGCCCGTAGCTCAGTTGGATAGAGTACCTGGCTACGAACCAGGCGGTCGGAGGTTCGAATCCTTCCGGGCGCGCCAGTTTTGTTCAAAGCCTGTTCTTGCGTTATGGTTTACGTCTGACTTCCGCAGATTTATAAACGGTGGCAGGCAGTCCATTCACTCCTGAAAGGCTGTATAGCGACTTGTTCATAACAAGTGTGGGCAAAATAAACGGAGAAGTGGCCGAGTGGCTGAAGGCGCTCCCCTGCTAAGGGAGTATACGTTTTATAGCGTATCGAGGGTTCGAATCCCTCCTTCTCCGCCATTGGTTTGAGACTCGGACGAATCTGGTCCAGAGCAAAAATTTCATTCTGCAGGGCTCGAGCCAGCGATCTCATAACCAGAATCTTGACAAGCGATCGCCTGCGACATGTCGAGTGAGGTCCGAAAAGTGTCGGCCCGAAGAACCAGATCGGGCAAAGGCTGGCCATCCCTCCCACGGTACAGCCACCGCCAATAAACACCTACCCTTATTATTCCTCCGCCCGCCCGTCCAACATTCATTAAACTACAGCATAAGAAAACCCGACGGGGGATGGGATTCAGTGAACAATAATCAACTTGTAGGCGACATCGGTGGGACCAACGCACGATTCGCCTTGCTTGACGATGCGGGTCAGCCGACGGCTACGCGCACTTTGCGTGCGGATGACTTTCCTACTCTGGCAGCAGCTTTGAATACCTACCTTGCCGAGCAGGACATAGAGGGCGTTAAGGAGGCGGCGATCGCGGTAGCGACGCCTGTGGTTGCCGATGCCGTAAAGCTGACCAACAACCATTGGTCGTTCTCGATCGAAACTACCCGCAAGGCAATGGGTTTGGAAAAACTGCATGTAATAAATGATTTCACAGCGCTTGCCCTGTCAGTGCCACATTTACCGGCTACCGATCTGGTGAAAGTGGGTGGTGGCGAGTCTGCCAATCATCATGCCATCGCTGTCATTGGCCCGGGAACCGGCCTCGGTGTCTCCGGGCTAGTGCCTTGTGATGATCATTGGAATGCCTTGCAAGGCGAGGGAGGTCACGTATCGCTTGGCGTGCGTACACAGCGAGAGTTCGCCGTGTACGAACAACTGATGAACAGATTCCGGCACGTCTCCGCAGAGCGTTTTCTATCAGGCCCGGGGCTGGTCAATATCGTTAACGCCTTGCGTGAGCTGGATGGTCTACCAGCACGCGATTTTTCACCTGCCGAAATCAGTGAGTTCGGCATGCACGACTTTCTGGCCCGTCAAACACCATCAGAACCCGACAGTGACAGTATAGTGAGTAGCGTTGAGCGAAAAAGCTGTGAAGAAGCTCTGCACATCTTCTGCAGTTTGCTGGGTTCTTGCGCTGGCAACCTGGTACTGACACTCGGTGCAGAGGGAGGTGTTTATATCGGTGGTGGAATCGTCCCAAGATTGGGTGAGTTCTTCGTACAATCAGAATTTCGTCGCGAGTTTGAAGCCAAGGGTCGAATGCAGGCTTATCTGGAAACCATTCCAAGCTATGTCATACATTCGCCGTATCCTGCACTAGTGGGAGCTGCCCAGTTATTGAGCTAGCCTGTCCGGGAACAGAGTGACTGATCGATAGAGGAGGCGATATTCTGGCGGGCCGCCTGCGGCTTCGAGTGCTGTTCCCGGACAGGCTCCGGGCTACATAAATAACGTCGTGCACACTTTATTTAACTAGTCGTTTGATGCTAAATGAATCCTCCCTGATCAAATCAGTAAGTGAGGGGCTACGGCGCGCAAGTCACATCAAGCGACTGACGTTTGCGTACACACGAACGCTCACTGCATCGAGGTGATTATGAATCGCTTGCACCAGACTTCTCTGAAAAATCCGGCTATTCCAGCAGCTGAGCACCCTGAAAAGGAAATTCACCAACAACCCTGTCAGAAAACCCCCAGGCTCATTCGTCATAATCCTAACGCTGATGCCAGCCACAACACGGTTGCATTGATACTCGCAGGAGGGCGTGGAAGCCGGCTACAGCCTTTGACCCAGAGACGCTGCAAACCGGCGGTACCCTTTGGAGGAGGTTTCAGAATAATCGACTTTACGTTATCCAATTGTATTAATTCCGGCATACGACGGATAGGCGTATTTACGCAGTACGAACAATATTCACTGATCAGGCACCTGCAGAAAGGATGGAATTTCTTGTATCGTGATTATGATGAATTTATCGATGTCATGCCGGCCCAGCAACGCTATAGCGATAACTGGTATCAAGGCACTGCAGATGCGATTGCTCAAAACCAGGAATTTCTCAAACGTCTGTCACCAGAATTCACCTTGATACTAGCTGGCGACCATATCTATATGGCCGATTACCGCCGCATGATCCAACAGCATGTAATCAGCGATGCTGATGTGACTATCGCCTGCTGCGCTATTCCTCTGGAAACTGCGGGTCAATTTGGTATAGCTGAAACCAATGAACGGGGCAGGATTTTCAGGTTTCAGGAAAAACCTGATAACCCTTCCGGAATAAAAGGCCGACCGGGTTTGGCGCAAGCCTCGATGGGGCTTTATCTGTTCAAGACAGAGCTGCTGCTGGAATGTCTGGCCGAGGACAGCCGCAAGCCGGGCTCCAGACACGATTTTGGAGCAGACGTTATTCCTGCTCTTGTGACATCGCATAATGTTATGGCCTATGCCTTCGAACAAGCTCAGACTGAAGACTACTGGCGCGATGTTGGCACCATTGACGCCTACTACGAGGCCAATATGCAACTGCTAGATCCGGAACCGTCTATCGATCTCAACAACCGCGACTGGCCTATTCATACGTATGTGTCCAACGCCTTCCCTACACACTTTGCAGTAGATTCGCTAGGTCATAGAGGCTTGGCCACTGATTGCATAGTCGGTTCGGGGTGCACCTTATATGGGTCGCAAGTACGCCACTCAATACTATTTTCAGACGTGCAGATCAGCGAACAATCACAGGTTGATAACTCCCTGATATTACCTGGCGCCGTTATTGGCAAGCGATGTCGGATCAGGAATGCCATCATCGATTCCCATACCCGCATAGAAGATGGTACTGAAATTGGCTACGATGAAAATAGCGATGCAATTCACTACCGGATAAGTGAGAAAGGCATCGTCGTGGTCACCCCTGGCGATATTGGTAACGTGGAGCTCATGTTGCGCCGGGCCGAAAGAAAAACCTTCGCAGAAACTGATACATTGTTAGAATCTTCAACCTCAGTGCAATTCACGCTCAGCCGGTCTGATTAACAGCTGCTACCCATTACTTCTTGTCATCAAGAGTCGTCATTGCGAGCACCCCTTGCAGGCACTCATTGCCGCATTCTTCATCACAGTTGCACATACCGCCTGAGTGTCAACGACATCAATCGTCAAAGTCCAGAGTCATTTGCAAGTCATTTGTATTTTTACCGGCCGCGCTTTTCTTACCCTTACCCTGACCATTGGACGAGCGACGGCGTCCAGCTCGATCGTTGCCAGGTAGTCTGGAGCCATGTTTAACAAGGACGACCGCTGATGCCTCTTGCCCGGCAGCGCTTTTTCGAATAGCGTAAACCTGATCGCGGATCGTGCGGGTGTTGGATGCAATATCAGTAACAGGTTCTGGATATTCTCCTAATGTTCGCTCGTTATATTGTGCTATTTCGGTGGCTTCAAATTCACGTAGCTCAGGTACCCAGCGTTTAACGAAAATCGCCTCGGGGTCCTGATCCAGTAACTGCTTGTGTGGGCTGTATACCCGCAGGGTGTTAATGCCGACGATGCCCGCCTGCATTTGTATCTGCGAAAAATGAATGCCCGGTTCATAGTCCAGAAAAACGCGCGCTAATGGGTAATGCAACGATTTCCAGCTTTGTGCCAGGCCAAAGCAGGCAGCACTGACCACCATGGCACGCATTCTGAAATTGAGAAAACCAGTGGCAGCCAGACAACGCATACAGGCATCTACTAATGGCAAGCCGGTTTGTCCGTTTTGCCATGCATCCAGTAGTTGCCGGTTATCAGCGTAGGCAAGATTTTTGTAGGCTGGGTTCAGCGCCTCAAATTCCATGCAAGGTGCAGATTCAAGGCGCTGAATAAAATGATCATGCCAATGCAAACGTGACTGGAACGCCTTGAGACTCTTGCGCCATTGATGCACCTGTGGTGCTTGTGAGGAGGTCAGTTCTCGGTCTCGTTGCCAGGTGGTATGAAAAACCCGCCGTAGGCTGATTGTGCCCCAGGCAAGATGTGCCGACAAACGTGAACCTGCTTCAAACGCTTTGTTGGGAGAGGAAATACCGCCCGAGTAGGCAACGCCGCGGTTATTCAGAAAATCGTGCAGGACATCTTTTGCACAGCCCTCATTAACAAGCTGTGTTTTATCCAGCCTGATGCGTAAGTCGGGTGCCTGTTTCGAGAGGGTATCAAACGACGGCCATCGCGCCTCTGGTATACCAGGTTGCCAGCTAAGTATGCGCACAGGCGCAGCCTTGGGAAGAGTATTCATCAGCCTTTCACGAATGACAGGCTGGCGTTTATCTCGATCTTTCAGTCCGCGTATGACACCGTTCTGATGAGCCTCGTGCCAGTGAATACTGTGCCGATTGACCCATTGATGGACCGCCTTGTCACGCCTGAAGGTAATGTCCGATCCGCTCTCTTCATGGCTGAACAAGGCATCAAAGCCTGCGATGCTTCTAATGCGCTCGAATACTTCGACCGCTTCGCCGCATAGCACTTTAAACACACCGCCGCAATCGTTCATACGACTGGATAAATGCTCGGCTGCCTGCTGCCAGGCGTTGTAGTGGAACAACGACGTCTCAGACGCCTGACACAATGATGGTTCTATGATGAACAGCGCCGTTACTGCATCGCATTGCTCAATAGCTGTAAGCAGCGCATCGTTATCGTCAAGCCGGAAATCGCGCTTGACCCACCATAGCCCGCGTTCGAAGCGTTTGCTCATTGTTGCCCACTCACTTGCTTTTGCCTGCCTGGCGACGACAACGCTCGGAGCAGTACTTGATACTCGGCCAAAGGCCTCGGGATGCCCACTTCTTGCGATTCTGGAAAGAGAGTTTGCAAACAGGGCACGTTTTGGTATCGAGGTGCGCTGTTTTCATGACTCACGTGCCTGTGGTCCGTCCATCCAAAATATGAGAAATACTGATATTTTGAATGGACGGACCACTAAGGCGCATAGGCCTTTATAGACCAACATGATGCTTAACCTGTTTAAAATACTGTGAAAAGCTGTTGAATGTGCTCTCTGGCATCGGATAAAGCCAGTTGCGTTCCACTACCTCTCCTGGCCATTGATTACAGGCGGGATATTCAGCTCTGACTACAGATGCATTGGCGCAGGCAGCGTGCAGATCATCGAGCGAGCCATAATACACGCTGGCGTTACAATGCCTTGCCCAGTGTTGGACAAACTGCCAGCGTTTGTCGCTCATCGGCCATTGACTGGCCAGATCAGTATCAACAAATACAATGTGTTGTTGTATATCTCGCTGCCAGTTGGGGTTAAGCTGCCATAAAGAGCGGAGTGCTACTTGACCTGTCAGGGCCGTGACAGGTAATCCCGGTATATTGTTGGAATAATCGGCAGCGCCTCGTTGGAGCATTCGCGCAGGTGGCGTAAGGTTTTCAAAAGCCTCATACGGGACGTCCAGCCAGCTGCCGGTTTGTGTTCTCTTACTGTACTTGTTGATATTGTCCTGATTAGCTACGTATTTTTTGTGGCTGAAGGTGCCTGCAATCCACTGCCAGCTCAGGGTGTTGCTCGCAAGGTCGCCATCAAGCAGATGATAGTGCAACCAACGGGCAGGTTCCTGCCAATAAGTCCCCACCATATTGCACGTCATTCCCGCTACCCACATCCGGGCATGGTTGTGCATAACCCCCTGTTGCACAAGTGCAGCGAGACATTCGTCAAGCACTTCAATCCCTGTGTTGGCATCCACCAAGGCCTGCGGCAGTTGATCGCTAAGTACATTGGTTTGCGGTTGGCGCATATCATCGAATATGTCATCCCCCGCCAGTTGCCAGGTGCGATGAAAGAACTCGCGCCAGCCCAGTTCAAATAACAGGCGATAACACGACTTCGGCTTATGAACTTTCAGTACGATATCGGCAATCTCTTGTGTATCGGACACACCATGCGTCAGGAAGGGGCTAAGCCAGGTGACATCGCCATCAAGGTGATTTCGTGTCTTGTCGTACGCGCGGGGATCAATCTGCGCGATTCGCTCCTGCACTTGCTCAGCACTACACAGAAAGTGTTCTAGCGTTGGTGTGTTCATCGTTTGCCTGTTAAAGAATCGCGGTGGGTCTGTACGCTGCAAAACTACGTAACACCCGGTATGACTACTGTAGCGCTCGTATTTCCCCATCAATTGTTCGTAGACCATCCACTTCTACGAGCGTCACCAGAAAAGGTTTTACTGGTGGAGCACAGTTTGTTTTTTGGTGATAAACAATACCCTCTGCGTTTTCATAAACAGAAACTTGCCTACCACCGCGCCACCATGCATGCCTACCTGGGCTTTCTGGAAAAGCAAGGGTTCAGCGCGGAAATCGTAAATTATGCGGCTGGTAAGTGCTGTCTCGCATCAATATGCAAGCGGATGAAAGGCGAAGGGGTTGAGCAAATCGTGGTCGCCGAGCTTAACGATTTCACGCTGCAAAAACGTCTGCTCGCCGCAGCCGCGAAAGCAAGGATCGCGGTCGACGAGCACGATACGCCCGGATTTATAAACACCACATCAGATAATCGTGAATGGCGTGATGGGCGCAAGCGCTGGTTCATGGCCGATTTTTATCAATGGCAACGCACCCGGCTGGATATCATGATGGAAGATGGTAAGCCTGCGGGAGGGCAGTGGAGCTTTGATGAGGACAATCGTAAAAAGCTGCCTGAAAAAGAAATTGAGGCATTACCGTCGTTGCCGACTGTAAAACGCACGGTGGCCATTAGACAGGCGATAGAGTCGGTTGAAAATGACTTCCCGGATGCGCTTGGCGCTTTGGACAACTGGCACTATCCGATTACCCATGCCTCAGCCGAAAAATGGCTGGACACGTTTCTTGAGGAACGCTTTGTCAAATTTGGTTCCTTTGAAGATGCCATGGCCGCTGGCCATAATTGGCTGCATCACAGCGTGCTGACACCCATGCTCAATACGGGCTTGCTAACACCCCGGCAGGTGATTGATAAAGCGCTGAAATGCGCCGACGAGTCGAACGTGCCATTGAACAGCCTGGAAGGTTTTATTCGTCAAATAATAGGTTGGCGCGAATTCATGCGAGCAACGTATGACGATTTAAGTGTACCTATGCGCACAAGCAATCACTGGAAGCACACGCGCAAACTACCGCAGTCCTTCTATGATGGCACCACCGGTATCGACCCGATAGACGATGCCATTCATCGCATACTGGATACCGGCTACTGTCATCATATTGAACGCCTGATGATTCTTGGCGGATTCATGTTTCTCTGCGAGATAGATCCTGACGAGATCTATAACTGGTTCATGGAGATGTTCATCGACAGTTACGATTGGGTGATGGTGCCCAATGTTTATGCCATGAGTCAGCACGCCGATGGCGGCTCTATAACAACCAAACCCTATTTCTCTGGCTCAAACTATGTGTTAAAGATGAGCAATTACAAGAAAGGTGAATGGAGTGAAATATGGGATGCCTTGTTCTGGCGCTGGATTCTGCGCAACAGTGAAAAACTGAAAGGCAATCCGCGATGGGCAATGATGGTGCGCAACGGTGAGAAAATGAGTGAGGAGAAGAGGAGTGCGCACCTCAAAACGGCAGCGTCATATCTGAAAAGCTTGCGCTAACTTGCAGTCTGCTTATCCTTGTGGGCGGTCTATCGCCAACTTATCGCCTCACGACTGCAGAAAAATCGAAAGGTTCCCACAAGTGCTGCAGTGTTAAGTTGCACGAATACCGTAATAAAATTGACAGCCTTGTTGTTGGTTCCGGGCAAGCCTGCATAACCAGCACCTGCCAACGCATACAGCATCACTTGGCCAGCAAGCATCACTTGCAAGAAAAAGCTTCCGCTTATTGCACCCGCTAAAGCTGACAGCAAGCAGATGATCATTGCAAATGGCACTAGCAGCCTGAACAGCTTGTGTGATAGAAATTGCGCCCATACCGGGTTTTTAGCCGGGCTGAACAGCCAGGTGTTTTTCATGAATGATTGCCAATTGCCAGCCAGCGTACGCACCTTACGCCGGAATTCCAGAGCCATATCGTCATTCGTGTGATCAAATGCATAAGCGCCAGGAACGAACAGGGTACGCATGCCTTGCCTGAGTAGACTGACAGGTGTTTCAAAGTCATCAAGCAAAGTTCCCAGAGCGTTGGGAATGTAATCTTCGCGCCTTATGGCATACAGCGCGCCAGTGGCACCAGCAGTTGAGAACAGGCGTGATTCATTATCGCGTATCCATTTCTCGTATCGCCAGTACAGTCCGAAATTTCCTGCTTCAAGAGAACTATCGTTGGACAGTACAAGTTCTCCAGATACAGCGCCGATGGATGTGTCTGCCAGGTAGGGTACCAGCGCTCTGATAGCGTTTGCGGAGATACGCTGGCGACTATCCATGAACAGAATTATATCGCCAGTGGCACGAGCTACACCCTGATTCAAGGCCCCGCATTTGCCTTGCGGATTCTCGTAGTGGATGGCTATGCGTTGCGGGTATCCATCAAAGGCCTTGTTCAGCATCTCCTGAGTGCCATCAGTGGAACCATCGGAGACCACGATCCATTGCAGCTTGTCGGCTGGATAGTCCACCTCTGACAATGACGCCAGCTTGGCCGGTAAAGCTTTTTCTTCATTATGTGCTGCTATGACAATGCTAACGCTGGGTAGTGCCTCATCACTTGTCACAGCTTGAGGGTCGGGCAACGTTTTGCCGATGGCACGCAGATGGAGTAGCACCGGAAAAACGACAAAGGTATAAAGCACGAATCCAAATGCTGTCAGAAAAATCCAGATCATATCGCTACCGAGTTCCTGGAATCAACGACCCGTGTAACTCGATCGAGCCAAAGCAGCCGACAGATGGCTGCAGAGTCGTCGTTCATCTTTCGACGGGTTTCTAGTTTTGCAATTTTTCAATCTGGGCAGCTGATGAATCTACTACGCTGTCACAATCTGCACCGTCCGCGTTAAGCTGTGCAACAGTTTCCAGGCTGTATTCACAGGAAAACACACCTGTCAGAGCATCATTGGAATTGTTGAGGCGCAGCGATGTATTGCCAATAGCGTAGTTGATTCTGGAGCCAGCAAACACCAATTGTGGTCTTATGGTATCGGCACTATTTACAAATTCTGGTGCTACTTCCACGTTAATGCGCTGGAGTACACAATCATTCGTATTCTGGTCAAATAAAGATGCGATACAGGCAGGAGTATTATAAAAAGCAGCCTGTCCGACTGATATTGATGGGACCCCTTCTATCACCAGTGGAGAGTTGCAGCTTATTTCCGTCAACGGTTGACCATTACCGCCTTCAAAAGCACCGAGGCACTCGTTTTGCTGCGCGGTTAATGTCTCACCTTGTGATAGACGGCGGTTCAGATCCAAAATTGCGAGCGAGGCCTGTCTAGTAAGCCCGATGATGAGACGATCGAGGCTGCTACCCGGGGTGACCGGTGGAATAAGAGGTTCAGGGGCAGCTGTAGGGTCGGGGTTTGGAGCCACCCCCGGTGCTGCTGGTGGAAGAATCGGGCCTGTCGGGGCCGGGTCAACCGGTTCAGGATCTGTCGGGGCCGGGTCAGCCGGTTCAGGATCCGTTGGCGCAGGGTCAGCCGGTTCAGGATCCGTTGGCGCAGGGTCAGCAGGGATGGGAGTGGCAGGATCATCGATAGGCGCATCCGGTGTCGGGCTGGCCCCCGGCGCGGCCGGCGGCGCTATTGGAAGGGCGGGAGTTGACGGATCGCTCTGCGGCGTATCATCGCCCGGCATTGCCGGCGTTTCAGGCGTGATCCCGTCAGCAACTGGTGAGTCATCATCATCAGAGGAGCTACAAGCGGCCAGCGAAAACACAAGTGTGGCGGCGAGAAAATATCGTGAGGTTAAACCGGCGTTCATAGAAATGTCCTGCAATGAATGGGATAGCGGCGAAGCTGACTGACACGATAGGCCAAATCGACGACGTTGTAAGTGAAAAGTCGTCAACAATTGGACCAGAGCCGACGTTATTTGTCATACTCGTCACATCAACCCTGAATTTAACGTTGCTTGCGCGTGGCAAGTTTACACCAACAGGTATGTTCTTTATGGCAACAGTCATTGACGGCAAGGCTTCTGCCGCGGAACTGCGAAAAACTCTGGCCGTAGACGTCGCAGCACTTAAACGTGATCACGGTCTCGTTCCTGGGCTAGCCGTCGTGTTGGTTGGTGAAGATCCCGCAAGTCAGGTGTACGTGAGAAACAAGGGAAAGCAGACCGTTGAAGTCGGCATGGAATCATTTGAACATCGCCTGCCAGCCGACACGGAAGAGACCGTGTTGCTTGAACTTATCGATACACTGAATAACGATGACAGCGTTCACGGTATTCTCGTACAGCTGCCGCTGCCAAAACATATCGACGAATTCAAGGTCATTAATGCCGTAAGTCATGACAAGGATGTTGATGGCTTCCACCTTGTCAATGTCGGTCGCCTCAACACAGACGGAGGTGGAGTCGTACCGTGCACCCCATTGGGTTGCCTTATGATGCTCAAGTCTACTTTAGGTGATTTAAGCGGCCTGCACGCGGTGATTGTGGGTCGATCCAATATTGTTGGCAAACCTATGGCAGCGCTTCTGACACAAGCTAACTGTACAGTTACCATTGCTCATTCCCGAACACGTGATCTTGAAACCCTGTGCAAAAGCGCCGACATTCTGGTGGCGGCTGTTGGACGCCCGCAAATGGTGTCTGGTAGTTGGATAAAGCCTGGTGCAACGGTGATTGATGTTGGTATCAATCGTATAGAACAGGATGGCAAGACTCGACTGGTTGGAGACGTCGATTACGACAGCGCCGCCGAAGTTGCTGCTGCCATTACCCCTGTACCTGGTGGTGTCGGGCCGATGACGATTGCCTGTTTACTGCATAACACCGTTCAACAGGCCAAGCGTCAAAAAGGCATAAGCTGAAACAACATTCAGGCCCTGTCGCCTGTCAGATTCTGGTGCCACTGTTGGGGCCTCTGCCCAAGGGAATGACCGAGTCTGTCATCCACATCCCTTGAAATTCGCCGCTTTGTTGACGACCTAACTGGAAGGCATATCCTATCTCGACGCCTTCATCAGTGTACAACCAGACCGCTTGAACCGCCGTCTCGCCCGATATAGCTATGGGATCGAAGCGTGCTTCTGCGTGATTGAGCATCTCTGGATAGCCTATTCTTATCATATTGGTAAATCGTTTCAGAGGGCCTGTCTGAGCGCGGTTCCCCGGTGAGGCGAATCTGAATACCGTGGCAATGCCATCATCATTGGCATCCTCGGAATTGCTCTGTAGAGCGTTTATCACGATTTTTACCACCTCTTGAGGTTGGTAATCGGTATTAGGTGCAAGGTTTGCATCATCAGCGCGTAGCTGTGAAATACCGCTTGCCAGGAAGGCTGCTAATAAAATTAGCAGGAATGCTGTATTTATGGCGGGAAGCCTGCGCCGCGGCGCTTGTCGGTCGTGTGCTTTAATCATCGTAATCATCTCCTTACGCGTTCTAACATGATTTCATCAAAGCTATATTCATCATAGTCGTGCTCTTATCATAGCTATGTCCAATGTACGTGTCATTACGGTAACTCGGACTACAAAACAGCCGATGTAGTCGTCGTAATCATTATTTTTTACAAAATCTTGAGCGCCATGCTTCTTGATCCTCATGCTTATGGAGGGGCATCAAGTGGCATTCCAGGATGCTCGGAAGCTGGTTATGAATAAACAGGCTCTCTGTCTTGAGCACCAAATCGCACGGTTTGTCGTTATCTGCTGTTTGCTTGTAGCTGCCAGCAGTGCGTTGTATGCCGCCAACCAGCCACAACGCGCCTATCTGTTAGCGCCCATGAGTACCGATGACGCCCGACATCTGCTGATGAGAACAGGATGAGGGGCGTCACCTGCCGAATTGATCGCACTGCGTGGCTTGTCCAGGTAGCAGGCTATAGAGCGTACCATTGCAGGCATGTCGGCTGAGCCTGATATACCCATGCCAGAGTGGGTAGATCGGCCATTACCGGCGTTTCACGCACGAACGGATATGGACGCTGAGGCACGGGCACGCTTTTTAACCCAACTCGCCGTCAAACTCGACGGGATTCAGCAGCGAAGGCCAGTCCCCGCGTTTGAAGGCGCAGGTTTGGGAAAGCAATTGCGAGAAGTGGCTTTACTGATAGCCGCTGGCATTGATACGCCCGTTTATCGCGTGCACCTCGGCGGTTTTGATACACACGACAACCAGCATCCTCAGATAGTGGCACGCTGGATGAATTTTATGATCCGCGATTGCAGGAGTTGGTGAATAACACATAGTCGGCTACATCAGACAGCCGTACTTTGATGTGATTTAGCGCTCTGTTTAGATCCACTGTCTGGCAGTGGCGACTAAAAAGCCAAAAATTCTGCTCGAATTGCGGCCGCTAGCACGAGTGAAGCCTGTACCACGCAGAGCCTACTGGGGTAAACTTGCGACATGTTTACACAGCATCATGTAGTGCTAACAGGCCGACAGTCGGAGCGGCTGCGTACGTCTTTGCCTGCCTATATGTCTGTATGCCGTCGCAAGATACAAGCTGTCCATGAATGATTCATATCTTCATCGATCAGCAGTAGAGGCTCTGGTCGTAGATAAGCTGCACAAACGCTTCGGCGAACTTGAAGTACTTCGAGGTGTTTCCCTGTCTGCCCACGAAGGCGATGTCCTGGCCATTATCGGTGCCAGTGGCTCAGGGAAAAGCACGTTTCTGCGATGTCTCAATCTGCTCGAGCAGCCCGATAGCGGCGACATCAGTATTGGCGGCGAGGCTATTCGGTTCGTGACAAAAAAAGGTGCGCGCGTACCCGAAGACATGAAACAGGTTGAGCGTCTGCGCAGCCGTCTGGGCATGGTATTCCAGAGTTTCAATCTGTGGTCACACATGAACGTCATGCAAAACGTCACAGAGGTCCCGGTACAGGTTCTGGGTGTCAGTAAGGCAGAGGCAAGCGAGCGTGCGGAGCATTTTCTGCAACGTGTGGGTCTGTGGGATAAGCGCGATCAATATCCTGCCTATCTTTCCGGCGGTCAACAGCAACGTGCCGCCATCGCCAGAGCCCTGGCTATCCAGCCGCGCGTCATGTTGTTCGATGAACCTACCTCGGCTCTGGACCCGGAGCTTGTAGGCGAGGTGCTCAAAGTCATCCGGGATCTTGCCAATGAAGGGCGAACCATGATTCTGGTCACGCACGAGATGAAATTTGCACGTGATGTCGCCACGCAGGTACTTTTCCTGCACAAGGGGCAGGTAGAGGAGCGGGGCACGCCACAAAAAGTATTTTACGAACCGGTCAGTGAGCGTTGTCGCTCGTTTGTCTCATCCATTCATTAGCAACCTTGTGTCGTGATGTTGTTTTTCACAGCACGCTCATCAGCGCTAATTTTAGTTGTACCTGCATTTAACAAACTATATCGACTAAAGAGGATCCAATGAAAAAACTACTAACGGCTCTATCACTAAGCGTTATCGCCTTCGGCAGCAGCAGCGCTATGGCTGAACTACGTCTGGGCATCGACTCTGCTCCTTATGCACCATTCTATGAAGCTGATACCAACGGAAACTTCGTTGGTTGGGAAATAGAGATCGGTGATGCTATCTGTGCGGCGATGGAGGAGGAATGCACCTGGGTGCCCGTTGCCTGGGATGGGATTATTCCAGCACTATTAGCCAAGAAAATCGATGCCATCGTAGGTTCCATGTCCATCACTGAAGAGCGCATGAAAACCATCAGTTTTTCTGACAAGTACTACAACACACCTGCGTCTATTGTCGCCATGAAATCCATGGACGTAGACGGAACCCCGGAAAGTGTCGCGGGCAAGATTATCGGCGTGCAGGTATCAACGACTCATCAAAATTACGTGCAAAGCCATTTTGAGGATGTCGCCGACAGTGTAAAGGTCTATCAGGATTTCAACGAGCACAACCAGGATTTGCTGGCGGGGCGCGTCGATATGGTTGTTGCCGATTCTCTGGCGATGTCCGATTTCCTGAACAGTCCAGAAGGGCAGGATTTTGAAATAAAGGCTGATCTTGCCGATGATGCTATCTTCGGACCGGGTGTAGGCGCGGGTATTCGTCAGGAAGATACAGAGCTTGTCGAGAAATTCAATACGGCAATCCAGCAGATTCGCGACGATGGCTCGTATGCTGAAATCTCAGCCAAGTACTTCGATTTTGATATTTACGGCGCTCAGTAAGTTTTATACGCAACGTAAACCAATCCCCAGCGAATAAGGTAGCGCATTAGATAGTGCCAGATATCTTCGCAAACTGGCACTATCTGTCGCTGGGAGAGGGCGGCTGGGGTATGAACCTGCTCCGGGGCCTTGTAAGTACGCTACAGATCGCGCTCGGTGCCTATGCATTGGGTATCGTTATCGGTTTTGCCGGGGCACTGGGAAAGATTAACGGGTCGACGCCGACTCGCTGGCTGCTGGAAATCTATACCACGCTGATTCGGGCCGTGCCCGAGTTGGTGCTCATACTCCTGTTGTATTATGCGGGCACGGGCGCACTGAATTCATTGCTCGATATGATGGGATACAGGCCTATCGATATCAGCGGCCTGGTAGCAGGCATTGCTGTACTTGGTATTGTTCAGGGTGCTTATGCTACCGAAGTCATACGCGGCGCCATGCTTGCAGTACCCAGAGGGCAGCTGGAAGCTGCGTCAGCGTTTGGCATGTCGCGTTGGCAAGTACTACGACGTGTCACGATTCCTGCCATGTTGCCTTTTGCATTGCCGGGTATGTCCAATCTGTGGCTAATCGTTACTAAAGATACTGCCTTGTTAGCCGTTGTTGGTTTCTCCGAGTTGGCATTGAGCACAAAGCAGGCGGCAGGTGCAACCCGAGCCTGGTTCATGTTCTTTCTGGCTGCTGCGACCTTGTATTTGGTAGTGACATTAGTGTCTAACCTGGTGTTCCGCCTACTCGAAAAGCGGGCCAGACGCGGCCAACCGGAGTTCAGCTGATGCAATGGCACTGGGTTCCCGAATATCTGCCAAAATTCATCGACGGTATCATTGTCACGCTACAGCTATTGAGCGTATCGGTGGTTATCGGCATGGCACTCGCTATTCCAATAGGGTTAGTACAAGTGACAGGTCCGCGTTGGCTGGCAGGGCTAGCCAGAGCGTTTTGCACGGTTATCCGAGGCACCCCGCTTCTCATACAACTCTGGCTTTTATACTACGGCCTTGGCTCCCTGTTTCCCATGGTGCCGGGTATTCGTGAAACCTTCATGTGGCCAATACTGCGTGACGCCTTCCCCTATGCCATTCTGGCTTTTTCACTAAGTGTGGCCGGGTACGAAGGAGAGGTTATGCGCGGTGCGTTTAAAGGCGTACCCAAAGGTGAGCTGGAAGCCGCCCGTGCATTTGGTATGGGCCGTTTCACGTTGTTAAGGCGTATCTGGCTGCCACGTGCTTTCCAGAATGTTTTACCAACGCTTGCCGGTGAGCTGGTGCTCACACTAAAATCCACACCCCTTGCAGCAACCATCACCATTTTTGATGTGTATGGCGTTAGCTCTATTGTGCGTCAGGAAACCTATCGTGTCTACGAGCCGTTGCTTCTGGTGGCAGGCATCTACATCGCGTTAACTGCCGTAATTGTAGTGTGTTTTCGTAAACTGGAAAACCGTGTACCCAGGCCGGTCTGATAATATAAGACAGCCACCGGACCCGCCGATATATCGACAGATCCAGCAGTTGTCTCCCACCACGATACTGTGGCTCAGTTTTTTTTCAGCTACAAGCTGCTTGCCCATTCAGTAACTCGCGCCTGAGCTTCCTCTTTGCTGATACCGTATTTCTGCTCCACAAGACTAATCAGATTATCAGGCTTGCCAGCTGTCCCCGTTATCTCATCAACCGATAAATCCGGGAATGCTTCCTGAACGCTGGATACCTGTGAGTCCCAGTTCATTTCCATATCCTGCCAGGCGGCAGGATCCACGGCATCACTAACCGTATCCGCAGCATCACCTACCGTATCCGCAGCGTCTGTCGCTGCATCTGCTACCGCATCTGAAGCCTCAACAGTAAGCTCAGTGGCAGCATCAGTTGCAGTGGCCGCTGTATCGCCAGCTTGTTCAGTAACGCCTTCCCCACCTCCACCGCAGCTAGCGAGAGCCACTGATGCGATGAACAAGGGAGCGAGTAAATTGCGTGACTTGATCATAGTCCTAGAATCTCCAATCCGATACGGTGTCGCTCAAGAGCATGTGCATCCAGCTGCGACACCGGAACCTGGACGCACATATTGAATAAAGCTTACTCGTCACAAACTTTCACGAATACTTACCGTATGGTAGTCAGATCCGTAAACAGGCTGAAAGCGGCATATAACGGGGCCTGTAGAGAGTATACAAACTGGCAATATGGTGAATTTTGGAGAAATGAAGGTTTTGCGAATAAACGGTTTTACTCTTACACTATAGGTTCAGCTGGCGATTCTCGAAAATCGCTGGAACTCGCTATAGTCTTACAATTTAAAGGTAGGAAATTATGGGTCTGTTTGATTTTGCAAAAGACATGGGCAAAAAGCTGTTTGATTCGGAGGATGACGCCCCATCCAGCATCAAGGATTCGCTGAGCAGCGACAACCCGGGTATCAGTGATCTGGACGTGGCCTACGCGGGTGGCAAAGTCTCGTTAAGTGGCAAGGCTGCATCAGCAGAAGCCATGGAAAAAGCCGTTCTCATGGCGGGTAATGTACAAGGTGTAACCGATGTGGATGTCTCCTCTCTGGATGCGCCTGCACCTGAAGCTGGCGTCTTGTATTACACCGTCAAGTCTGGCGATTCGCTATCCAAAATCGCAAAAGAATATCTGGGTGATGCCATGGCGTACACGAAAATCTTCGAAGCCAATCGTGAAGTCATAAAAGATGCCGATCTTATTTATCCCGGTCAGAAAATCCGCATCCCGGGTGCGAACACGACGACTGCCTAGATTAGGTAACGTCGCTGCCAACGTCGAATACAGAATAGTCAAGCGCAGTAATGGCCGATAAGCCTGTAGCGTCAACTCGATCCACGCCGATTGATGCGCGTGGAGATGTTGACGCATTTTTACAAACGGTTAAAAAGACGCCGCCTTCGGCGGTAACTCAAGGGCGTGGCCGGCTCGTATTCTCGCTTGATGCCACTGCCAGCCGACAAGCGACATGGAATCGTGCCATGTCGTTGCAAAGCAAGATGTTTGTCAATACGCGCGGCATCGGCGAGCTAGATGTGCAGCTCGCGTACTACCGTGGTTTTGACGAATGCCGTGCCTCCAAGTGGTTGCGTAATGCCGATCAGGTCATTGGCATGATGAAGAAAGTCAACTGTCAGGCTGGTTCTACACAAATTCATCGTCTGCTAAAACACGCCATTGCCGAGGCAAAGCAGACACCTGTGCAGGCGCTGGTTTTTATCGGTGACTGCGTCGAAGAGGATGTCGACCGCCTGGGCAATTTGGCAGGTCAGTGCGGTTTACTGAATATGCCTGTTTTCATTTTTCAGGAAGGTAACAATAGCCCGGCAAGCATGGCCTTCAAACAGATTGCGACCCTGTCCGGCGGCGCCCATTGCCGCTTTGATGAATCTTCAGCGAAGGCTCTTGGTGATTTGCTCAACGCCGTCGCAGCCTACGCCGCCGGTGGGCGACAAGCACTCCAGCAATTGCAAAAACAGGGATCGGGACAGGCGAAAGCTTTGCTTGAGCAGATGGGCGGCCAGGACTTCGACAGGGCTCACAAGTAACGAGCCTTAAAATCCCCTCCTGTGAGGGGAATGACGGAGTAGGTTAATTAACGTCCAGGGTAGAGAGCCTACTGAGGGTACAAACCGTTAGTCGTATATGAGTCACGCTGGTATGCGCGAATATAGTCGATTTCAAACGTCAGCGGAAAGGCTCCATCAGCATCCGGTGTCGGTGCCCAGCCACTACCAGCGACCAGGTATGTCACTATATTCATAGCGCGAGCACCTACCTGTGGACCGGAAAGACGCTTCACCTCCTCACCATCGATATACCAGATAACCAGCTGTGGCTCCCATAGCACACCGTAGGTGTGGAAGTCTTCACTGTACCTTGAGCCGTCGGGGTTAGAAATGCTCATAGTCGGTGATGAACGTGTAATGCCGGTACTGACATCCTCAAAGTGATAAGTCTGGAACGCCTCTTCGGCACCGAAAGGGTTTTCACCCAGGTACTCAATGATATCGATTTCAGGTGCGTTACGTTCCACTCCGACCCCGGGGTAGCGATGATAAAGATAAAAACTGGACAAAGCACCAGATATATCACCTGTTTTCATTCGTCCCTCCACATAACCAAAGGTCATGTTGAATTTATCCTGAGTAGCCAATGCACCGGAAAGAAACTCGCACGGTGGCTTCTCCTCATTAACCTCACCACATTTGGCCGGCAACATGGATTTAAGTGCTTCTGGCGTCGGTATTGCTTCGATTGTCAGGATAGAATCTGCCAGCTTGAACGGGTTGTAGCCAAAATCCGGATCACGATTTGTGTTCACGAAGTATTGCTGCTCGTTATTGATGATTACCTCATCGCCCCATACCAGCTGTGTGTTCCAGCGAGTCTCATCAATACTTGTACCATCGAAGTCGTCTTCGAACACTAGCGTAAATTTATCGAGAAAATAAGCAGAATTGGATAGGTCGTGCGTTTGAGCAAAGTCCCCGTCCAGGAAGCGATCCTCATAGAAAGGCACAGCGGCGTTCTGCACTTTATGATAACTGATGGTAATTGGATCCGAAGGCATGGACTCATTGCCTTCAGCATCTACCGCCGTCACCTCATAGCTGAAGATGTCGCCTGGCTCAGGGCCGTATAGCTCGCAATTATGAACCCGTCCTGTAAATCGTGTGTAGTTACAGTCGATAAACGACGTTGTAGCCCATTGCTTGTCCAGCTCAGCCTGTGTGCCTGCATTCGTACTGGTCTGATTCTCCTGCATGGTGTACGTGTGACCGTCACTGCGCTTGATGCGGTATTCAATAACACCGGTATCGTCATTGGCAGGTGCCCAGCTAAATTCTGCCCAGTCGTTCGAAACAAGATCGATGCGCAGGTTTTTCGGCTGAGTGGGCGCTCCACCGGCAACCGGCGTCTCAGGATCAATCTCACGTGAAGAGCCAAACGGATCGGCAGGATCAGGAGCGGGTATCGGTACGGCCAAAGGATCCAGCTCCGGAATAACCGGTGGAGGCAGATCGCCGAAGTTCGGTGAACCCGGAGTCGCAGGCGTGCCTGGAGTCGCAGGCGTGCCCGGAGTCGCGGGTGAGCCCGGAGTCCCACCAGTGGGCATTGCAGGGTTGCCCGGCTCATTGCTTGGCAGATTCGACCCATCCTCGGGTGAGTCCGAATCAGAAGAACAGGCCCCCAGGCTTGCCGTCAGAAAGGCAATGAGCGTAATTTTGAACAAAGGTGACATAGTCGATTCGTCCGGCCCGCAAGGGCAATGAGAGTAGAAAAATAGTAGAACAAGACTGCCGCAAAGATAGGGAAGCAAGTCTGAATTTCACTGTGATGTGCCTCGCAAGTCACAGTAGAGTGTCGGCTCTGTTAGAATTACGCGGCTAAATTCCACGCGGTTCTTTACGAAGCTATATTTTTTGCCCCAATCCTTGCACCAGAGACTTGCACCAGAGACTTGCATTTCCGCGATGTATCTACTTTAGTACGTAAGTTAAATACCCGAATCAACAATACCTGACGAAAACGCTGGTAATAACCCCTGTAATGTGAACTGGTATGACATTGGGACTAAAAATCAGTTCCAAGTCCGCCGTATTTCTGTCAAGGGTTTGCCACTGGGCTGCTTCCTGATTCCGCTGAATGCCCGGCAACCGTCAGCCGATAACCACAGACCGCGAACCACAAACCGTTGTATTGCTAATCAAACAGGACTTTTTATGAGCGTCAAGACCGCTGGCGATTTAACCGTAGCTCAGACACTATATGATTTCATCGTCAACGAGGCCTTGCCCGGCACACCTCTGGATGCGGACACCTTTTTTACGAATTTATCGTCGATATTTCGTAACCTTTCAGCGTCCAACCAGTCTATGCTCGATAAGCGTGCCGAGCTGCAGCTAAAACTCGATGATTGGCATAAGGCCAACCCCGGCAGCATAGATGCGCCGCGATACAAGGCCTTTCTACAGGAGATCGGTTATCTGGTTCCAGAGGTGGCTGACTTCAACGTCCATGTCACCGACGTGGATCAGGAAATCGCCATTGTTGCCGGGCCACAACTGGTGGTACCGGTAAACAATGCCCGTTATGCACTCAATGCGGCTAACGCACGTTGGGGGAGTCTTTATGACGCGCTTTATGGCACCGATGCAATAGCTGAAGAGGGTGGGGCAACGCGTGCTGGTAGCTACAATCCGGTGCGTGGTGAGCGAGTGGTAGCCTACGCCAATGCACTGCTGAACGATTGTGTAGCGTTGTCGTCAGGCGATTACAAAGACGTGGCATCGTATGCCATCGTCGATGGTGCGCTACAACTGACAATGGCGTCTGGCGATCACGCAGCATTGCAAGATCCATCGCAGTGTGTCGGCTATAAAGGTGCAGCCGCCAAACCCGATTCTATCGTGTTGAAGAACAACGGCCTGCACATAGAGATAGTCATCGATGCCTCCACCAACGTGGGCAAGGCAAGCGCTGCCGGTGTTAGTGACATAATCGTGGAATCAGCGTTAACAACCATTCAGGATTGCGAAGATTCGGTTGCCGCTGTCGATGCAGAGGACAAGGCGCTGGTGTATCGCAACTGGCTTGGACTGATGAAAGGGGATCTTCAAGAGAGGCTGGTAAAAGGCGGTAAAACACAAACGCGTATGCTGAATCCGGATAGGGCTTATACCAATATGCAAGGCAATGAGTTCAGCTTGCCGGGCAGAAGCGTTTTACTGGTGCGCAATGTCGGTGCCCACATGATGACCGATATCATTCTTGATGAAAACGGTAACAGTGTTCCGGAAACTTACATCGATGCCATGGTCACCAGCCTGTGTGCTCTGCATGATCTGAAAAAAGGCGAAGCCGATGCCCGTAACTCGCGTACAGGCAGTGTTTATATCGTTAAGCCCAAACAGCACGGACCAGAGGAAGTAGCGCTGTCGTCCGAGCTGTTTGCACAGGTTGAAAAAGCGCTCGGGCTTGCATCAAATACACTAAAAATTGGCATTATGGATGAGGAGCGAAGAACATCAGTAAACCTTAAAAACTGCATTGCCGCTGCAGCACAGCGTGTAATTTTTATCAACACAGGATTTCTTGATCGCACCGGTGACGAGATGCATACCAGCATGTATGCCGGTGCCATGATCCCCAAAGGTGAAATGAAAAGTTCCCTGTGGCTCGGTGCCTATGAAGATAACAATGTTGATGTAGGGCTTGCCTGTGGTTTGCAAGGCAATGCACAAATCGGTAAAGGCATGTGGGCCATCCCTGATCATATGGCCGCCATGATCGAGACTAAAAAAGGACATCCGGAAGCCGGTGCTAACTGCGCCTGGGTACCATCCCCGACGGCGGCCACACTACATGCCATGCATTACCACAAGATTCTGGTTGCCGATGTGCAAAACACGCTGAAAAGCCGTACACCGGCCAGCCTCGATAAAATCCTGACGGTTCCCCTGAGTAAGCCGGGACGAAATTTCTCGGCAGACGAGATTCAGCACGAGCTGGACAACAATGCCCAGAGCATTCTCGGTTATGTCGTACGTTGGGTAAAGCAGGGCGTGGGTTGTTCCAAGGTGCCGGATATCAACGACATCGGACTAATGGAAGACAGAGCAACGTTACGGATCTCCAGCCAGTTTCTCGCCAATTGGCTGGAGCACCAGATTGTTGAAGAATCACAGGTTCGAGAATCAATGGCGCGTATGGCCGTCGTGGTTGATGCTCAGAACGCAGAAGATCCCGAATACGCGCCAATGGCAAAATCTCTTGATGAGGATATTGCGTTTCAGGCGGCTCTGGATCTTGTTCTCAAGGGGCGTGAACAGCCTAATGGATATACCGAGTTTGTCTTGACATCTCGCCGTCAGCAGGCAAAAGCTGCGCACGCCTGACACGTTGGAGATTGTGACATGATGGAATTACTACTGACAATACTTTTCGGTCTTAATAGATATAAACACACCCCACCCCCCACCGGCAGAGGCTACGTTGTGATTAAAAATAGTAGGTATAAGGCTGGCGCTCTCATCGTTGCCACAGGTTTATTGGCGGGGTGTGCCACATTGTCAGAACCATTCCGTGAAGTAGATTCGCGTTGGGCAAACTACAAGGACTGGACACGTGTGACCGAAAACGAAGTCAGCACAGGTAATCCAACCTCGTTTCTGGGTGGTGTTCACTCGGGGGATCAAGGTTATCGTGAGGTATATGTCAACGACGTTGCCAAGGAAACACTGTATGGCAGTGCACCTTACAACTACCCGGAAGGCTCGGTCATCGTCAAGGAGCAATATGCCAACAAGGCGGATTGGGAAGCCAAGCGAGATCCTGAACACACAGTCAGTGTCAAGGTGTCGTCCAGCGAGACATCTCAAAAGCAGGATTGGATGTGGGCAGACACCTTGAAAGGTAAAGCAAAAGAGAGCGAATTTTGTGCCGGTTGCCACTCGATAGCCGAACTGCGTGGCCAGGGCGATTATGTCTTCACCAATGGCGATTTCCTGAAAACTCTAGAGTAGTGCCTGCCTGCCTTGTCTTGTCTTGCCTCGCTATGCCCTGCGCCTGCACCCGCTAGAACATTTGCAGTTGTGCATCGGTGATAGCCTGAAAGCTTGTGTCCATGAATTGCAGAATGCTGTCGGCGGCGGGCGCTAGCTGTTTATCCATATAGTGCTGGTAGTCAATAGCTGATTCCTGAGCCTCTGCGGGCTCAGGTCCATTGCGAGTAATCAGATACCGAATGGTATTGCCATGACTCGAAAGCTTGCGAGCCGCCTTGATATGCGGTGGGACATTGCGCTGATAGTCTGCCAGATCTCGGCGGATACGTTTGCGATACACCAGTTGTTCATCCAGCTTACCTTCATTGAGTTGCTGTGCAGTTTGTCTGACGAAACTCTCGAATGGCTCGTCGTTAAAAATTCGTCTGAATAGCTCTTTCTGAAATTCGCGGGCCAATGGCGTCCAGTCGGTACGTGCAGCTTCAAGGCCTTTGACCACAAGAGTTGCCTGTTTACGTGATGATGACGCCGAATCATCAGATGTCGATTCCTTGCTTATGGTGTCCACTATTCTTCTGGCACTCAGGCCTGCATAGCGTTTTTTACTGCCTGTAGACATACCCCTGATGGTTGGCATGAAGAAGCGCAAGTAATGTGTTTCGTATTCCACCTCAAGATGTGATTCTATCTGGTAACGTGTTTGCAACTCTTCTTGCCACCACTGATTCAATCCGTGCATGAGGCGTGTTCCCACCACGTGTCCATCAGAATCTTGTGACTCTTTGCCAAGCCAGACAAACACAGAATCTGTATCTCCGTAAATAACATCGTATCCCTGTGCCTGAATCCAGTCTTTGGATTGCAGAATAATTTCATGGCCACGACGTGTGATGCTTGAAGCCAGCTGCTGCGAATAAAACCGGCAACCGGTAGTCCCCAAAACACCATAGAAAGAGTTCATGATGATTTTTATGGCTTGTGACAAGGGCGCATTATCAGACTGCTTTGCCTCATCTCGTGCCGCCCATAGCGACTCTATCAGCTGGGGCAGAATGTGCAGCTTTCGTGAGAAAAGTGCATCCACAAAACCCGGTACCGGATTTTCACCAGGTACGGCAAGCCCCAGTGGGTCAATGAAAAAGGTACGAATAATACTCGGATACAGACTCTTGAAATCCAGCACCAGTACATTGCGATACAAGCCGGGTGTTGAATCCATGACATAGCCGCCCGGACTGCCAGCATCATTGGTGTGGCTGCCCACATCAGGGGCAACGAAACCCTTGCGGTGTAGCCTGGGCAAGTACAGGTTGTCAAATGCTGCCACTGATCCACCGAGTCTGTCCAATGCCAGGCCCGTCAGGTTCGCACGTTGCACAGCGAAAGGCAGAAGCTGGGCTTTGGCAAATATCTCATTGACCAGCGTGCAATCTCGATGGTTGTAATCGGCAAGCTGTGGTTTGTCGTTGTTGAACAGGCGGTTTATGGTGGCAACCTTGTCTTGTTCGGGCGTTATCAGCTTACCGTTACCCAGAAGCTCGTGCGAGACATTGTCCAGAGAGAAACTGTCAAAGCTCCAGAAGCCCGCCTTTAGCTGATCAATGCCATCCAGAACTGCCCGCCCAGGGACACGGGCGATACGCGGAGCACCCGGATTGCCCGGTTGCAAAACCGCAGCCTGCTCGCAAGCTCTGCCCAGGCGAAAAGAGATACCCAGCGAGCGACACTTTTTATCCATGAAATTAAGATCAAAATTAACAACGGCCCAACCGGTCAACACATCAGGATCAGTGGTTTGCACCCAGTCGAAAAAACGATTCAGTAGTTCGGTTTCGCTTTGGCAGAACAACAACGTATAGCCTTCGCGCTGCAAGGGTTCACCAGAACCTATCATGAACACGACATTCTCATTGTCAGTGTTGTAAAGGCAGGACTGGTCAGAGCCTGCGGGCGGATATTCGCTTTTCATGGTAGCGGCTGCGATGGAATATAACTGCTGCGTACGACCCCGTGTTTCGATATCTATGGCAACTGTTTTCAGTACCGGTTGATAATGGCACGGAGTCAGCCGCGGATTAACGGCCTGCCAGTAACCGTCACGCTGCCGTATGTCACCATCAATGGAGAACGCTGCACAAATAAAGCGCTCCATCAAATACCGATCGGCAGGTTTGATGTCAGATTCGCATAGAGGGATATCGCTTTGGCGCAATTGCTGGAGCTGTCGTTGCTGTTGAAAATACAGAGCATCTACAGGTCCATGGTGTAGCAGTTGAAGATCACGGGCACATCGTTCAACGTTGGCAGGCAACTGCAGCGACAGGGATCGCTCTACAAAGCACACAGCCCGCTGTGCTTCGACAATCACATGCACCGCACCTTCGGGGCTAGTCGCCCAGAAAGACAGTTCCACACCCTGTCGGGTATCGCGCCATTGGCGGGTTAGCAGATAGGCATTCAGCGTCATGCGAGTAGTTTACGGTGTGTGAACCAATGTGGCTTGAAAACAGGTAATTCCAGGATGGGTTTACACAAAATGGGTTTACACAAGATGGGTTTACACAAGGCTTCCAGCCCCCAAAAGCCCTTCGTGTAAACTATCTCCCATGATCAGATATCTACCCGGAATTGTTTTGGTTCAGCTCGTCACTCTTGCATTGCTGTGGGTGAATCGTGAGAGCAGCCCGCTTGAGCTGACCACAAGCGTTGCATTGCCAGCGCTACTGCTATCGGTAGTCATAGCGCTGTGGTTTTCAGCCATCAGCCGCATGGCCGCTCAGAAAAGTCAGACAAAGCTTATAGAGACACATTTCCAGGAGCGGGAAAAACTCACCCGCGAGCTGGAAAGAACCCGTTCGGATGTCATGCAAAAAGCCAGTGCCGATCAGGCCAAAATTATTGAAAGAGCCAGTCATCAGCGTGAGCAATTAGTGCGCGAGACGCATCAGGATATGATCAAGGCCGAAAGGCGGGCAAGCCGTAGTGCCAATATGAAGGTGGCCGCTGCCTTTTCTTTAGTGACCATGGCAGGCGTGGGATTGTTGTTCGTACAATTCATGACGCTAGGTCTACTGACTATTACAGCAGCAAGCGGTGCGCTTGGCGGCTACCTGGTGCGCTGGAAGCAAACCCGGTATGTCATGCAGCTCGCCACTCAGGAAACCACAGAAAAATTGCCCTCACCCATGGACAACAAGAAGCCAGAGCCTGGTACCAAGCCCTTCATCATCGATGCCAATACCAGCAGGGATGAAAATTCCAGGACAGGCTAAGCGCAGGCGACAAGTTGACATCTTCCAAGGATTTCCCAGGCATTTCCCAAGGTTGCGACACTGCGCATATAACCGAATGTGAAAGTCCGTTACATTGAACTCCGAAGTAGCAGATTGACCGCGAGTTCAGCCATCAAGCCAGTACAAAGGATCTTGTACTCGTCTTGAGAACTCACTGATCTAACCGTATTGCTTAGTCAGTGGCTCGGTGGTAAAAACACAACACAACATGACAGGGATAGCATGGATAAGTGTACTAGTGAGGGCGCATTGCGCTCACGTTTTGCAATGCGCAAGGCCATTCGCAAGGCTATAAGCTGTCATGTCGTGACGTGTGCACTCGGCGGCGTTTGCCTCATCAGTGTAACATCGGCAAACGACAACACACAGGGTGGTTGGCAAACCGTCGGTGCGCATGCAGATTATCGACCCGCTACAGAGGAGCATATCAGCTCTAAACAGGACCGGATTGATATAGATTCGGGCGGCGCAGCTGGAGACGAACATCAGCCCCGCAGCATGGCAACTGACGCTACCAAAGCTGATGCACAGCTTCTCCCCGTTCCCATTGAAACTCCTTCGACCCCTGCAACCATTAACCTTGATATGTTTGTTGGTGAGGTCAAAGTATTGGAGAAGGTTGATGTCAGGCGGGTAGCGATTGGTAATGGCAGTATCGTCAAAGCCGAAGTTATCGATACCGGCGAACTACTGATTATTGCTGCCACAGCTGGCAGCTCATCCATACGTCTGTGGAACAAAGACGGCTCGCAAACAGATTACAACATACGTGTAGAGGAAACCGATCCGGAGACCCGTGTACACATGCAGCGTATTGTTAGAATGCGAGTGCGTATGGTCGAGTTCAGAAAAAGTGCACTGGGGCGTCTGGGTATTGATTGGAGCGATAGTACAACGGGCCCCGGACTGGCAGCGGTAGGTGATGCCGTTACTAACAATCTGTATCGTCCAGCAGTCGAAGGATTTACTGGACTGCCAAACAATGTAGCGCCGTTTTCTGCCTACTTCGGTATTGCATCAAATATTACATCGCGCATCAATTTTCTCGCCCAGAATGGTGATGCCGTCACTCTGGCAGAGCCGGTGCTCAGTGCCATGAATGGCGGCGAAGCCAGTTTTCTTGCCGGTGGAGAGGTTCCTTACCCCAGCACTGATGAAAACGGACAAAGCCAAGTCGAGTTTAAAGAGTATGGCGTCAAACTCAATGTCGCGCCACTTATTGACAGCGCAGGCAATGTGCGCGCTAAGCTTGAAACCGAGATCAGCCAGCTGGATTCTTCGGTATCGATTCAGGGCACTCCAGGATTGTTAACACGGCGGGCACAAACCGAGGTGACTGTACGCTCAGGGCAGACCATTGTTATCTCAGGTCTTTTAAGCTCCGAGAGCAGTGCTGATACGGACATGTTGCCTGGACTCGGACGGCTGCCGATTATAGGCCGATTTTTTAGCTCCAGAGGCAAGCGCAACTCAGTCAATGAGCTGGTTATCTTTATAACACCGGAAGTTATAGAGCCAGGGGAGCCTGTTATAAATTCTCGAGAGCGTGACTATCTGCAAGAGTCAGACAAACGCCTCAATGCCGTTCGTCAACAACTACCGCTAATGGAATAGCTAATCATGTGTTTAAAAAATCAGTTCGCAGTGTTCACCAGATTAAGGATAGTAACCGCCGCTGTTATTTGCACACTTGCATCGTGCAACACCGAGCAGCTCCCGACAGGGGCCACGTTGTCGATATCACCTGCAAACAGAACCATAACAATCGCTGACAATAGTGACGATCAGGGTCGATGTTTTATCAACAGGCAACACTACATTGATCAGCCCATTGTCATGACCATGCTCAGCGCTGATGGTAAACCTATTGGTGACAAAAACGTTACAGTGTACGTAGACTATGCAGGAAATACGTACCCGGGTTCACCTGTGCTGGCCTTATTTGATGATCAACGTGGAAATGGCAATGGTGTCATCGACGCTGACAATGAACTGGTTAGTGATCGTGACGATAACATCGCTATCGTCAAGACAGATCATGCAACTGGAGCACGCGTTTTGCTACTACGTATAAATGTCTCCTGTCCTTTTAAGGGTGATGTATTTGCGTATGTTGATGGTGTAACGGGCATAGCGACAATCGAAGTCAATGCGCTGACCGAGGACGAGTCATGAGTTTATCGGCCACGTTGTCCAGCATGTTTGTTCGAGCGGTGCTTATTTCATTTATCACAATCATTACTGCATGCTCCACAACGGGCAATCACACAGCTAATAGCGACAAGCCACCACCAGTGGATTTATTCATGGTGTCGATTAATGCCCAAAAAGCCTATCAGCAAAGTCGCTGGCTGGATGCTGTCAGGTATTACCAGAAAATTATCGAACACGTGCCTAACGACGCCATCGCCTGGTTTCGTCTTGCAAATACCTACGCCCAACAAGGTGCGTTTGAACCTGCCATTCACGCGTACCAGCAATCACTTAACAACGATAGTGCACAGCCAAAGGCCTGGTTCAATCTATCGACGGCCTATCTTCTCAGCGCACAATCCGCCATGCACAATGCACAATCAAAAATGCAGCGTAGTGAGCCTGCCAGCATTATGATAGATGAGCGCCTGCAAACATTGGGTACACTGATTCATGGGCCAGCGACCCAGCTTGAAAGTGCGGGGGCCAGAACAATTGCCAATCAGGCTATTCAGTAAAGCGGCGACGCACGTAAGTGTTTCCGCGGGAGTACCATTGTTTAAGCTACTACGATGAGTGAATATAACGGTATCAGACAAGCCACAATAGCCGATCTTCTATCCGCTCTGTCAATTACGCAATATAATCGAATAGCTGCAGAATTAAAGCATCTTTCTGCTCACAATGGATATCGCCACCTTTACACCTAAATCAGCTGACCGGAAGACGATCTGGCGCCAGCAACGCTGCAACCGTGCGCATACCCATCAATACCAGCCGTGATTACAGCGTTGTCGAACTGACACAACACGATACCGTCCAATATAAATGCCCATTTGACACCGGTGTCCGTGAGTACCAGAACCTGCCTTGTTCTACAAGTGGTTGACGGCAGATGGTTACAAGACTTGCCGGAATGCATTGTTGCATAACTTTGCATGCCTGAAGGTGATGTCTCGCTTAGAGTGTCTATCAAAGGTGACATCGTTGCATGGAGAATTGCATGCACGTACATGTCTGTTTCAGCAGTTACATTGTAAGGCTTGTCTACGTTGATTGCGTTAAGACACTTGCTTAACGCTCGACGTGCAGCTTGTCGACATGCTGCTGATGGACGCCCACAGATAATTGCAATATCTTCATAGGACATACCAAATACAATGTGCAGCAGCAGGATCGCCGTCACGTGCGAATCAGATACATCAATGAGGTGTGAGATAATCTCGGCCAGTCGGATGTCAGTTGCCTGCTGCTTATCGTGCAATTCAAACAGATGCTGGCTCGATAACAGTAACAAGAGCTTGCGCTCGCGTAATCTGCGTCTTGCCTGATCCAGCGCCAAGTTGCGTGTGACTGTAACAAGCCAGGAAGACGGGCTCTCAACAGCGCCTGAAGTTGTTGTCAAAAGACGAAGATACGCTTCTTGCACAACCTCTTCAGCCAGTATTGGTGAATCGAGTATCGCCAGTGCTACGCGTATTAATTGACGCCTCAAATTTGCGTCTTTCAAGATCGGATATTGTTTGTCCATGTGAAGAATCTACCACATCGCTTCCACTAATTTTTTATATAAAGGCTGTCACAAAACAATGTTGCCATTCGTCTAACAATATAGAACTCTACTCAATAGCGACTTTTAAATGCACAATACCCGTAAATACGAAATGACTGATGACAGCCAGGGATCATCTGTGGCAGAGCCGGAAAACAGCTTTATCACTGCAAAAGCGTTTGAATCACGGACTGTGCTTATATTCGGCGCTATCTCGGACATCGTGGCACGCGATGTGGCTCAACGACTGATAACGCTTGATGCTGCATCCTCAAAACCGATCACCGTAATAGTCTCTTCACCGGGTGGACACGTGGAGTCCGGCGACGCCATTCACGATGTCGTTCGGTTCATACGCTCACCGGTTCGCATGATAGGTACCGGATGGGTCGGCAGTGCTGCGACACATCTGTTTCTTGCAGTAACATCGGAGAACCGTGTCTGTTTACCCAATACACGTTTTCTGATTCATCAACCGAGTGGTGGAATTGGAGGAAAAGAGACAGACATCGCCATCCAGGCCCGTGAAATCCTGCTAGTGCGTGAGCGCATTGCTAAAACAATTGCATGCGCGACAGGTCATCCACTGGAAAAGGTAATGTCCGACATTGAGCGTGACAACTGGCTCTCTGCATCCGAAGCGGTCGACTACGGACTGGCATCGAAAATCATTGAGAACCGCAGTGAGTTGGAAGATCATCAAGATTTATGAGTAAATTTATTTCGACGCGTATCCTTAGACCCCGCATTAGACCGAATCATGCTCAATCGGACAAGCCTTTCCATTGACTGGACTATTCCCTAAACTGCCATTGACCAGATCTAGCCAAGGCGTGTAAATTCATCCTATGTACAACAAAATTGCTGATCTATATCATCTGGTTAACACGATTTGGATGCAGCTGTTGCGCACCAGGCTTCAGTCTTGGATCACGTCATTACTAACCTCATAGGGTGTGCTTCACACTCCCTGCTCGACATCTCCTGCGGTATCATGGCTGCTTGCGGCCTGGTGACGCAATGGCTCGCACAAGGCTTGCGTCCCTCACAAAATTTTCTTGAAGCATACCCATGCCATCAACGCCAACGGACTAATGAAAGGTAATTTGGCTAGAGAAATCAGGCCGTAGCGGCGTGATCGCTTGATACCAATGCAAGTAGATAAACGGTATATTCAGCAGCCCAGTATATAACCAAGCCCATTGTGGATAGTGATATGCGGAGGCCTTGAGAACTGCGCGCCATATGAAATGTATGACTTCGATGGAGCTGTACAAGGAGAGCACTGCCCTCACGATTCATATTGCATCGCTGCAAAATATTGCATTTATGGACTGGCGATATGTCAAACGCTCCCGCGGGAGTGCATAGAAGCTAAAAAAGAAGTATCCGGCCAAAGGTGATGTTTAACAAAATCAACAAGAAGAGTCGGTGCTTCCCGGGCATTCCTGGTCGTTCTAAATGCAAGCACTGAAATTAAAATTCAAACGGTAGCTCTGATATCTTCAGCAACGTCTTTAGGGTTTTTGATTGACAGTGCATTAGTCAAAAGAAAATCTGAAGCAGCACTCCCGCGGGAGAGTGACTGGAAGCAATGATAGCCTCCCGATAATATTGCCTGGATAGCCAAGGTGTTTTTACAAACACTCCCGCGGGAATGTATGAAAGGTAATTTATTGCTCTTGATATATAGTCGCTATTTGTGCCCGGATATATGCATGCATAGATATAGGTACACACAGAAAGATGCATGCACGGATATGCGGTCATGGAAAATAGGGTTGATACTCTCCAGTTGATGTCGTTTGACCGTTACTGGTTGCGAGCACGTTTTTAAATGTAAGCTCTTTGGCTGCTATTTTCTTAATTACTCTCCCGCGGAAGTGTTTTTAATAGTCCAGTTTTGCGGCGATCTACCAGGCGATCTACCAGGCGATCTACCAGGCGATCTACCAGGCGATCTACTACAAGAGCACGATTTATGGATATCAGATGTTCAAAACTGGATCTCGGATTTGCAAATGCAGGATATAAGAGTGGCAAATGCAGGATATAAGAGTCGCAAATCTTTAAGCTATATAAAATTACAGTAAAAAGTGCGTCTGGATATTGACACTTGGCCGCATTTGATTCACTATATACGCAG
>Ga0114953_1000244_pt1 | contig 39670 bp, 32 predicted proteins | sample SidtaG_FD_87298 | JGI IMG/M metagenome (GOLD analysis project Ga0114953, IMG submission 87298) | Marine algal microbial communities from Sidmouth, United Kingdom - Sidmouth_Male2 metaG | ecosystem: Host-associated > Algae > Red algae > Unclassified | place: Sidmouth, United Kingdom | collected...
ATTGTTGAATAGAAAAGCGGCTTCGCCGAATCGAAGGCTGCGCAAACCCTTCGGGCGTAACCTCATGAGAACGAGGTCGTTGTTGCTCGTCACGCATGGATGTTCATCCACTTGATCCTCGCGTCTAACCCTCGATCACATGAGGCTCCGCGACGAGTCACCGCCTTTTTCAACACCCTGCTAGACACGCTGATCGTTTCAAAGAACGACAAGAACGCTACCATCAATGACTTTAAGCGACTCTTAGACGCTGGAAACTATCCTGGAGGGAGTGGCGAGTTCACCGAAGATACTGACTTCGGGTCGACCGGTAAGACCTACGAGCTCACCGAGCCAACATTCGCTTACCACTACGTCCAATTTATCGCCGGCTATCTCTCCATTCACGATAGATGTCGCCACGAAGGCGAAGATCCAGAACATCAAGAACGCATCGTCCAAATTGTCGAAGAATTGAGCGGAGCTTCATCAGATAGTATATCGGATGCGATAGAGGCCGAAGATTATATTCAATGGCAAGAATGAAGTAAGCCAAGTGTAGTTGTGGCATTTTCATCACAAGCGGATAAAGATCAACTATAGAACCGCCTCACAGATTCTGTCACGGTTCTTGGATCATAAAAACGAACGGCTTCCTACCACGTCTATTTCAGCCCTAACGAAGGTGTATCTCCTGAGGCATTGACCAAACAGGTGCACAAATTCATGGCCACTCAGATAGGGCATCATTTCGCGACGGATTACAGGATTCTTCGGATGACCAACAAGGCCAGCTTTGAAAGCCTTCCCGACTTTCATCTGATCGTCGATTACGACTCAGAGGAAGATCTTCAAAGAGGATTTGCGGGAATGAAAAAACACTATAAAAAAGAGCCGCACAGCCCCCTGATGAAATTGGTTTCAGATCTCAAAGTGGCATTCTCAACCGACGAACTTGTAAGTTCCGTCTGAGGGATCACTCCATTTTGCGCCGACCATCAAGGGCGCGGAGTAGGGTTAATTCGTCAGCATTGTCCAATCCGCCTCCAGCTGGCATCCCCTGAGCAAGCCGAGTCACGGAAACGTCAGTTCGGGCATCGAGCATGCTGGCGATGTAGTTTGCCGTCGCTTCTCCCTCAACATCGGAGCTCATTGCGAGGATCACTTCGCTGACTCCACCGCCTTGAACTCGAGCGATCAGAGGGCCGATTCGGATGTCGTCGGGAGTGACATTGTCCAGCGGTGAGAGCTTTCCCCCGAGGGCGTGATACAGCCCGTCAAAAGCACCAGTTCGTTCGATCGGGGGAATGTCGGTCGGTTGCTCGACGACACAAAGTTGGGAGGAATTGCGCTTCGAGTCTTCGCAGATCGAACAGGCCGAAGCGTCATTGACGATATAGAAACCGCAGCTCGGGCAATTACCAATCGTCTGCTGAGCAGAAACAATCGCGTCGGAGATCGCTGATGCGTTGACGCTGCCCTGTCCGAGCATCCAAATCGCCATCCTCTCGGCACTGCGCGGGCCAACGCCGGGCAGCGCTTTGAGCGTCGAGACTAAGTCGGCGATAGGGCCTGGAAAATCGAAGCGTGGCACGATCAAGAGTAGCGAAAACGCCTCAAGACGCAAGCGGGCGCGTGGCAGATCCGGTAACTGTCTACTGAGCGCAACGCCACCCCTACTCAACCAATTCTGGATAGATTGTCGCGAGGTCGATCTTGTCAGCGAAGTTCGCTTGAAGCGTCGTCAGCTCGCTGAACAACTGCTTCATACGCGGCAAATTCTCGGGATTGCCAGCTAGGTTTTCGAGCTCTTCAGGGTCTTTCTTGAGATCATAGAGAAGAGAGATCTGACCTTTCGGATACAGAATCAATTTAAAGCCATCCTTGGCCACCATGCGTTGCTGCTGCGTGTAGGCACCATATACCGCCGGATAGAAAGACTCGGTGCCGGTTAGCAAAGGACGCACCGAGTTGAACTCAACGAAATCAGGTTTTTCAGCTCCGGCTAAATCGAGACAAGTCGCCATCACATCTTGAAGGTAAATCGGTTGAGAGACCTTTGCGGCTGCCTTCACGTCGGGGCCGACGACCATGAACGGAACGCGCATACTGTGCTCAAACATGTTTTGCTTTCCGAACAGTCCATGGTGTCCGACACCGAGTCCGTGATCGGCGCTAAAGATGACGTAGGTGTTGTCTGCCTTTCCCGATTTTTCGAGAGCTTCGAGGATGCGACCAATCTGAGCATCCATGTGAGTAATCAGCGCATAGTATTCCCGACGATTGACTCGGACTCCGTTCTCCGTACGCGGGAACGTGCCCAGTTTCTCGTCACGAAGTTTACGTCCAGAACCCATGATTTCGTTATGCTCATATTCGCCGCAATGTCCTGGAGGAAGCGCGATCGATTCCGTCGGGTACATATCGAGGTATTCTTGAGGAGCCTGGCGAGGATCGTGGGGAGCATTGAATGCCAGATACATGAAAAACGGATTTTCTCTCTTTGCGGCGCTAATCAGAAAATTAATTCCGTCATTGGCTAACACTTCGCTCCAGTGGGTTCCGCCAGCCCAGAAACCACCGAATTTAGGATCCGCCGGATCCCATGGATCCGTGCCATCTGCGAGGGGGCGATTATAACCAGTCGGAGTTCCACGAGGCATGCCCGGACGTACATTCACGACGTGATCGAACATCTCTTCCGGGTTCATCTTCACATGCCATTTGCCGCTGAAGTAGGTCTCGTATCCCGCTGCCGACATAAGCTGGCTCCAAGTCTTCTTTTCGGCAACGAACGTCTTTGACGCTTCCCTGTCGGAGAGCAGCTCGTTGGCCCGCCAGACACTGAGCCCGGTATTCAGCATGCCACGGCTTGCCACACAGACCGCGCCACCCCAAGCACCCATGTTATAGGCGTGCGTGAACGTCGTTCCACGCTCGACTAGACTGTCGAGATGCGGCGTCATTACCTCTTTGTTATGGAGGGCATTGACCGCTTTGTAGCAGTGATCATCTGCAAAAATGAACAGGATATTCGGTTGTTCGTTCACAGCTTTCGCAGTTAGCGAAACGAGCGAGACCAAAAGTGCAATGACTGCGAAAAAGCGTGGTATGAATGAAATCAAAACAAGTGGTGTTGGGAGTGTGTAGTCCTAAGTAACACCAATACGTTACGTGACTCAACGCCCTGTCGAAAATCGCAAAGCGCCTCTGGCTGGTCAAGGAGTCGGAGCGGGCCCCACTCCGGCAGAGGGGTCGATTGGAGGCGCTGGGGACGTGGGGGGGGCAGCCGGTAGTGTATTGGCGTCTTGTGAAACATACTCGGTTAGCCGCTCACTAATTTTCGTGAGTGCTGCCCGAGCACCTCCTGTCATGGCCGAATTTCCTTTCAACATTTGGTCAACCACTCCCAACATCTGCCGATCCATTTCCTGTCGTTGGGCAATGGTTGGCGTCACCTCATGATCACTGACTAATCGATGTCCAAAGAAGTAGTTTCCATTAGGAAACAGTTCCCCAAAATAGTCGAGTTCGCCGTCACCATACTCGGAGAGAGAGAGATAGTCTTCGAATGCCTGTTGTTGCGCCGGGTCGGTAATATCGAGGCGCGACATCACAGAAGCTCGATGATTTGGCGCGAAGTCGAGCAGTTTCGGGTCATCCGAAAACCGAGTGGCCAGTATCGAAGGATTCTTGAGGATGATTCGGTCAAGTGCCATGAACGCCGCCCGCCATTGCCCTCCCGTGGCTGCTTGGCCGTCACTGTCCTCTAAGTGAACGACACTCATCACTTGATCAAGAGCTTCGGGAGTGCCCAGATAAACCGCGACATCAAACGCTTCGAGAAAGCCCCCTGAAGGATCTGCCAGCCAATCGTTGCGATCCAGCATGGCACCAAATCTCTGATGCAGTTCCTCGGCATGGCGTCCCTGATGATCATTCCAAACCACGTTTCGAAGGCCTAAGGCATACTCATCGGGATCAAGTCCCTGATCCATAATCTCGCGCGAAACTTTGCTCGCGAGGTTAGGATCCAATGGAGGAAGTAGGTCTAACAGAGCAGTCCTAAGCGTCGGAACGTCTTCCATCACGCCTTCGGTGCCAACGATGAAGCCTAGTCCAGTCGATGAATCTTCGCCTGTCTTAAGAAACTCAGCAATGGCGACGGCTGACCCGCCATAGTCAGAACTGTTCCTGATCCGAGCGCGAAGCCGAGCTAGGATATCTCGGGAATGTTCAGGGGAGGTCGAGTTCCGGAATTCTTGCAGAGCTTGTTCGATCGCCTCTTTTGTCTCAGCTGCAGCTGGAATCACCTGATGGGGCGTTCGTTGTGGATCCTTCTTTCCTACTTCGGAATTCTGCTGATCACCCGAGGCTGGGTTGAATGAGGAAGGGCCCAAGTTAGTCGATTCGCCAGTCGATACGGTGCCTGGCGGAGAGTCCAAGAGTCTACGATCAACGTCTCTATCCTCGGCAAAGAATAGGAACCAAAGACCGATCAGAATCGGCACACCAACAATTCCAACAACTGCCAGATAACGTGGCCTATTCATCAAAGAAACTTTGATGATCTACCCCTTCACCTTGATCGCAAAATCACGGTATCTCGCACGATCACCCACCGCGGTGTCACGCAAGAACAGACGCCAGCGACCATTCGCTGAGTCATTGCGGAAGGCATAACTAAAGTTCTGATTAGTGACGATCACGTGATCAGCGGAACCGCCCTCGTTGTCGACGATCCACCTCACCCGGCCCGCAGGTGAAACTAAATAGGCTTCAATATCTCCACGCCATGGAGTCGAGATGTTGCACCAAAAGCGCAGCTCTTGAGTGTTTCCAGAATGACCGCTCGTATTGACTTCGAAGGCCGTGAAACGAGGGGCGGCGTCTTGCAGCAGAACTTGATCGCTATTGCGATAGATTCTGGTCGACACGGTTGTTGGGCTCGGTGCGGGATTGTTACCACTGCCGATCCCCAAAACGCCCAGAGCATTCGATGCCATGGTGTGAGAATTATTGTCAAACGCTCTCACACCAGCGGTGGTTGATGATCCTGAAACCAGTACTCCAGCGGCGTAGTACTTTGACTGAGAAGCATCCCAGACTACCACCGGGCCACCGCTATTTCCTCCACCCGTCGATGTGTCATTCAACCGATGAAAAGTACCGTATGTACGGGACGCCCTGTCGGACGACCAATCGGTAGCGTGTTGATAGGCATAGCCGTTGACCCCTGTGTAGTCGACATCTGAGGGATATCCTAGGATTCGTTTCCAAGACGTAGATCGAAGAGCTGCCGACCCATCGTTGTACCAACCGAGGGCTGATGTGTTGTACGACGTGTTGGAATAGAGAACGATGAAGTCTAAATTATAGGCAGCATTTGTCTCTGAGCCCTGACTTGAATAGCTAGCGAATCGACGATAGCCGCGTGCCCCGACGCCCCCTGAGGTGAACGGAGAGACTGACGAATGGTGGGCGCGGTGAAAGCGAATATTTGTTGCCCAACGACCATTCTCGTAGAGCAAGTGAGCACAGGAGTAGACCAGCTGAGGATGACGGACCACTGCTCCACTTCCCCGATACCAAGATCCGCCCGGATTCGCCTGCACGTAGCCCGTCCAACTGTTTGCACTCGCGGCCCTTTTGGAATAATTCGGCACCGCAAACGCTGAGCCCAGAAGCACGACCTGCGCGAGAACCAAAATCGAAATCAGCCGCGTTTTCGCCATCCCAATAGTTGACTCCAATAGGCGAAATGTCAAGTGACCTAGCCCGCTCGTATCAGGCCTAAATGTGCCAAAACCACAGAGAACAGCAGGCAAGTATCTATTGCTTATCGCCACGAACCTCAAGTATTTCCCCCGCAGCCGGCTGCCACAGTCGCAGCCCGCTAGGAGTCTCAAACGGCTTCTTTGATTGCACCGCTTCAACGGTATCAACCGAGCCAATGTGAACCGTTTTGATCTCGATTTTCTCAGGTGTGACATGAAGCCAGTCAAAGCCATTGAAAGAACCTTGGGCGATCGTCCAATCCTTACCGTCATCGGCTTTCCTTAGGGGTGCTCCCCAGCAACCTTCTCCAATGTAAATCGTCGCATTCTTGTCATTTTTCGAATGAGAAAATCCCTCATCTCCATCCTCGTCAGGGCGCAGAGGCAACGTGCGTTTCATGACGTGTGAATCGGACTCAATGGCCAGATCGAGGCCGTGTTTGTAAAATGCTTCGGCCCATTTTTTAGGGTTCTCACCCTCCCTTTTTCCCCGAACGTGCGGTCGCATCGGATGGTGATACCCGGCGACAAGGTGCGTGACCTTAGCACGATTTTTACTGAGATCTTGATCAAGCCACTTCCCCTGGTGGTCACCTGCGGGGATCTGAGAATTCAACGCGTAGTAGCGAAACATTTCCGAGCCAATCGAGAATGCATAATAGGCGTTCTTTGGAGTATCGAATGTATCATGAATGCTCCTCGGATTGCGCTCGTGGTTTCCACGATGAGGAACGAGTGGAATCATGGTGCCGTCTTCTGAGATCGTATGTTGCCAATCATCGAGCCAATCAACCCATCGCTTGTTGCTGTCGCTCGCCACAAAATCGCCGGTAAAGGCGATAAACAGCGGCCGCAGTTTAGCCGCAGTCTTGTTCCCTAAAACGCGAACTTTTCGGCCATTTCGAGAATCGCCACCGGCAATGAACGTAAATGGTCTAGCCTCCCTGGGCGCCGTTCGAAATTTCATCCTGGGACTGACACCAGCTTGGTCTTTAATCACGAAGAAGTACTCGCAGTCAGGTTGGAGCCCAGTCATCCGTGCAAAACAGGTGGACATTGGATCTTGATCGACAGTACGCCCGACTTTGATTTGGTGCCTATAGTCCGCGAATTCAAGTCCGTGGTCTTTCGTGTCGTAGTAGAGGACGCCAGGTGCTCCTTCAATTTGGTTCCAAGCCACGGTAGCCATCGTGGTTGGGTCTCTCGACCAGACAACGCGGAACTTATCTGCTAATGCCCGTCCTGACGCCATTTGGCTCGCCTCCGGCGCCTCTCTATCACCCAATATTAAAAACGGGTCGAGCGTGAAATCGCTGCTGTGCAACTTGACATTATGGCCTATGATCGCGAGACAATTTCCGTCCGGGTGAAGTAAATCTGCATGGGCACCGATCGATATATACTCCCATTTTTCATCGGCCTCGTGAGAGTCGACGTCATCGACTTTCCCATTCTTGCGCTCAATACCACGATCAAAGAGATGGTCACCATTGAGCCAAACTTCGATGGCATCATCATAACGAATCGCGAGCCATAGCTTCTTTGGATTTTGGGAATCTTTGAGCTCGAACGAGTGTCGAATCGCTAGGCGCGTATCAACTCCTCGCATCTTCAACGTTGTCGCATCGTCCTCATCTCCATAGCCAAAACCCGCGAGTCCTAAATCCCATTCAGAAGCATCGTAAGAGTTCTTACTGAGTTCATTAGGAGCTGCCTCGGGGTCGAGCTGGTATTGCCATTCAGAACCTTTAGAAATGATCTCGACAGAGGTTTCCAATGCGGGATCTGCTAACAGCAGAACCGGCAGGATGAAAAATAGAATCCAATGTTTCTTCACATAGACAGTGGTTACTCAATCTAGCGAGCGCTTCTATCACGACGGTGATAACTATGGGCCGCAACAAACTGGTTCATCATCCGAGAGGTTCCTGGATCCTTTACTCCATGTATTTCGGATCTTCCTGCATTTTGGAGATGGTCTGTTCCATCAGGTCAAGATAGCCCGCTGAGTCCAAAGCCTCGGTTTCAGGTTCACCATCGACTTGGTAGAGCCATCCGTCGACGTAGGGGTCTGATCGAACGATACAGGCATCCTCATCGAGGATCGGATTGCCTCCTTGGAAAGTTCCAGACATGGTGCAAAACACATCGGAGGCCGCCTTGAACCCCTCGACCCAACCAACGTTCTGTCCAGGTTCGACCGTTGCACCGATCGCAGTCGGCCACTCGGCCTCAACGAGTTCGCCGAGCATTCGGGTGGCAAACTTTGTGAAGCCGACACGCCAGAAGCCAGCTCCGTCTCCTTCCTCGATGCGGTGCATCCAGTAGTGGGAGCGCGAGAAAATGTAGGCAGCAGGAAAGCGCGCAGAGAATCGAGCGTGCTTAAACTTTACGTATTCCAAGGGTTTTGGATCTGGCTGAATGGCTTAGGAACAATGACCGAAGCACCTACCAGTTGGTGATATCGTCTTCCGTGCCGGCCTTTTTGTCGCGCCCTTTCGAGAACAGATCATAGCTGCTCGTATTGTGTTCGCCGGGGTTGCGATACTGGTAAGGCTCATTCCACGGGTCGATAATTCCCTCTGGATCGGAGTATTGATTCCAGCGCTTGGGCAGAGGCTCTTTAGTTGGGCGACTGACAAGAGATTCAAGCCCCTGTTCGGTGGTAGGATAAGTTCTAGCAGCCGTCCGATATCGGATAAGGTTCGTCTTAATGGTCTTGAGATCGGCCTCGGCTGCGCCGTCTTCTGCGCCTTCAAGAACGCCTCTCAAACTGAAAACGCCGAGTGTGACAAGTAACGAAATGATGGCGAGCACGAGGATCATTTCGATCAACGTGAACGCAGACCGTCGATCACGTCGCCGATTCGTTGAGGTGGAAGAGGTGCGGATATACATGGATGTGAGGATGAGTTGTCTAGCCCTTTGGACAGAACCCTAGGATTATCGTTCAATGCGGATTTTGTTCCATTATAACACCGTCATCGGACAAGAATGCACTAAGGCTTCTCAACGGAATTACCGTGGTCTTCAATCTGAGGAATTTTCTGAAAGGCACTGATAAACAGCAGAGAGGCTGCGATGCAGATGTATGCGTCCGCCAAATTAAAGGACGGCCAGAGCATAAACTTCAGGTCAACAGTGAGGAAGTCGATCACATAGCCCTGAACCAACCGGTCGGTTAGATTTCCCAGCGTGCCCGCAATCAGCAGAGCCCCAGCAACGCGACCGATTCGAGTTGGAAACTGGCCCTTTCGCCACATCAGTAAGATTAGGCACATCGCAGCCAGCGCCACGATGCCGAAGATGACGTTCGAATAAGCTCCGCCATTGAAGTTACCGAAGGCGATTCCGGTATTGGCGACATGGTCGATCCAGAAAACCCCCGGGACGGCTTCGATGCGTTCTTGGCCGAGGTCGAGATTGGCGACGACCCAGCGTTTGGTGATCTGGTCGGCGATATAAAGGGGGACACTCAGCCACGCGAGGAGCTTGAGGGATTTCCAAGCTGCGGGGACTGCGGGCTTGGTCGCAACGTCTGTCTGAGAAGGCTGGTAGGGATCGCTCATTCGATGGTACGAAATCCTCTGCGCATCAGAGCCAAGTGCAAACACAAATGGCAAATTCCCAATACTGCCTCGCAGGGCATCAAGACGTCAGCTCTTCTTGGTGAAGACCACAATCTTATAAATTCCAAGAGGCCCTTCATCTCGGATTACGACAACGTCTTCAACACCGACACCGTTGGTGGCACAGGCGAGAATCACCGCTTCGGCTGCCTCGCGATCCGTCGTTTCGGTCTCGCGAATGCCGATCATGTCATGGAGAAGCTCCTCGACCATATCGGGCATGGTGATTCCGTATGCCTTTACCCCGACGAAGTCTTTTGGTGCGCGGACACCGGCTGTGTAGGTGCGAAGATGTTTTCTAACGGCATCGGCACCTGCATGGTGATCAGCAGCTGCTAGAGCCGATGGCGCACCGGGCGTTCCAGCAAGTTCGAGGGCGGTTTCCCCAGGAAGAAGAATAAACCCACGAACGATCGGGTCGGTTGGAACAAACCGCGCTTTTCGCTGAGGCTCATTTGCTTCAGGCGAGCGAAGTAGACCAGGGACTTGAGATGCACCGCCTGCCCCGACTCCCATGAGATCACTTGAGACTGATGGTGGAGACGCTGAATCTGCCGAGACTGTCGGCTTGTAAGTCCGCCAACGAAGTCGTTCCGTCGAGCCCACTCTCATGACATTAGAACGAGCAACCACCGCCGAACCGCTACTCGGAGGTTTTACAACCACACTCGGACGCACTTCTTGAACCCTGAGTGACGGCCCCACCATGCTGGGAGCACGTTCAGGAAGACGGAGATTATCTTGAGCAGAAGTCGTCTGAACAGACGTCGATAGTGCAACAATTCCGGCAGCCGAGCACAGGATGCCCGATGCTCTGAATCGCATAAAAAATGGGAAATGGAACGCCACGCGGGCAACCATGACATTTCTCGGTCAAATTTACCAGATGATTCGTCGGCCTCGATATTCGCTGGCGTTGATCGCGTCTGTATTTGTTGCTACTAGCTAATCGGCCCCACTCGGAGGCGGACACCGGCCTGCACTACACCAAACCGAAGGCAAATTATAAGACACTGCTGACCAGTTTGCCCTCTAAACACTGCGCTTATCGACCTTGACGCAGGCTACCGACACCGAACCAGTCTGCCGAGTTGCGATTCCCTTGCGATAAATATTGAACAGGATTCCGATTCCAGCCAAGCAGCAGAACGCATTCGATCCACCGTAACTAATCAACGGGAGAGGCATTCCAGTATTCGGCAGTAGAGCCGTTGTCACACCGAGATTGATCGCAGCTTGAAGCCCAATGAGCGCAACAATTCCGACGCCGAGAAGCCGCCCAAAAACATCCGGTGCGCAACCAGCGATAAAGAGCCCACAAAGAACAAAGACAGAGAAAGCCGTGACTACAGGCAGCGTCATGCGCAGCCCCAGTTCTTCTCCGAGAATTGGGAAGATAAAGTCGGTATGTGCGTAAGGAAGCCACCCCGTTTTCTGCCGACTGCCACCAAGCCCCCGTCCATTGATGCCGCCTGCTCCGAGGGCGAGAATCCCCTGATGTTGCTGATAGCCGTCGTCTAACTGAACCTTTGGATCATCCAAATTCATATAGGCATTGAGTCGGCCCATCCGCTCGGGAATGAGCATCGCCACGCAAATAAGAGCAATAATCCCCAGCAGGCAAAGTCCACCCAGGGCCCACCAGCGAGAGCCAGCGATAAACATAATGATCAAGCTACTGCCACCGACCAGCATACTGCATCCGAGGTCGACCTCACGGGCGATCAAGCACATCGGCAAAGCAAAGATGGCGATCGGAATGAAGAACCCCCTGCCCCATTCACGAATCTTTTGCGCATTGATCCCGAACCACGAAGCCATCGCAATCACCACCGCAAGACGGGCGACTTCGGAGGGCTGAAACTCAACGGAGCCGAAGCCAACCCACCGACTAGATCCATTCTTTGTTCGGCCAATCGTATCGTGAAAGCACAACACTAACAGCACCACTGCGATAGCATACCAGACATACCAGAACTTTCCCCAGATGCGGTAGTCAACGAGAGTTCCGATGATGCATGCAACGAGGCCGAGGCCAAGCCACATCACCTGCCGTTCCACAGCATAATATGGCTGATCTTCTGGGAGTTCGGGTGCGTAGGCCCCCGTTGACGAGAGCATGACAATTCCGATGACGGCCAAGAAGACCACCGTCATACCTAAAATATATGCGCTCTGCTTACCCATCAACTGGCCCTAGCTCACTGCGGATTAATACTATCCTACTGCGGGATCCGCAGAGTTTGTCCGATGCGGATTCCCGCTCCGGCGAGATCATTCGCTGACTGAATGGCTTCCGGAGTGACTCCAAATCGACGACCTAGGCTATAGAGTGTATCGCCTTTCGAAACCGTGTATTCTGTGAAGTTAACACTCCCAAATGTTGTTCCTGCCTGTGGGGCGGGAGGTTCCGGAGGTCTCTGTTGAGGCTGAGGTTCCGTTGGCCCGACGCGCTCTGGACGATACGGCTGGGCTTTGAGAACCGAACGCTCATTCGTCGCTGCACCATTTGCGCGAGCCGCCACCGAATCACGCGGCGGTGGGACTTTTGTCAAAGGACGCTGCTGAATAATTGGCTCTGTGTTTCCAAGAACCAGATCAGCTTGACCACGCCGGTCAGTCACGTCCCCACCACTGATTGGAACAAGGAGTTCCCGACCAGTGTAAAGGGACGTTCCAGCGTTGAGGCCGTTGACCTGAATTACTTCTTCCGCAGTCGTTCCTACCTTCGCGGCTATGCGCGCTGGGGTATCACCTGAGACGACCCGATAGACGCGCATTCCATCGGGAATGGTGTGACCTGTGAGATGTGGTGCATGAGGTGTCGGATTAGCTTCCGCAGTATCGGTTAGAATCGCAACGCGTGAGCCTGCTTCTCCATCACGAAGAGTTTTTGAGCGCACATTGCCACCAGGTCGATCATCCTTGAGCACCTCGTGGGCGAGGATGCCGACGACAACCACGACATGGAGGCCGAGAACGATTCCAAAGGCTCGGGATAGCTTGAGGTTGGGCACTTCGGCTTGCCAATCATGCTCGTGGGATACATGAGCATGGACTTTTCGCGCAGCCTTCTTTTTACGCTGAGAGGCGAACCAACCGAACGGGCTCCCTTTCTTTTTGGGCTTCTTTAAGTTAGCCATTTCTTCTTCTTGTTGTGTGTGGGTTAAGGGGTCTGAAAATTGAACATGGTCGACGAGAACACAGTTTCGTCGAGATCGTGAACAGCTGCACGAAACACGTCACCTCGCTGTTCGTAACTACTGAACATATCGAACGACGAGGTGCCGGGTGAAAACAAAACAACGTCGCCTTGCTCAGAAAGTGCAGCTGCAGAGGCTACCGCAGAAGGCAAATCCAATGCGTGAGTTGTATTATGAAAACCACTGCGTTGGAGTAGGCCTTCCAAGTCCGAAGCAATCTCACCAACGGTCACGACATGGCGAGCACGGCCATCGACTAGAGCAGGCAACGAACTGTAGTCCAACCCTTTCTGCTTTCCACCAACGATCAAGACTACTGGTTGGTCGAAAGCTTGGAGTGAGGATTCCAACGCGTGAATGTTTGTTGCCTTGGAATCATTAATAAAATCCCTACCAGCAAGCTCACGAACAAACTCGCAGCGGTGCTCGGGTGGACTATAAGTCGAGATCGCCTCGGTCATCTCACCAAACTCGATCCCAAGCCCTAAGTTAACCGCAGCCATCGCAGCTAACAGGTTCTCAGCGTTGTGATTGCCGCGCAGGTTAGTTTTCGATAGTGACGCGATCGCCTTTCCGCCAGCAAATAACTCTCCATCCTCACTTACTCGGAAAGCTGCAGTCGAGTTGGGTTCTCTTGAGAAACAATACATCTGCGCTTGGAGGTCACCCACCCCTTCGCCTTCGCGAATAATTGCGTAATCTTCGGGACGTTGAAAATCGAAAATCCGAAGCTTTGCGTCTCGGTATTCGTCGAGCCCGGAGTAACGATCGAGATGATCTGGAGCAAAATTGAGCCAAAGGCTCACCGAGGGACGGAAGCTGGTGATCTCTTCAAGTTGAAAAGAACTGACTTCAATCGTGATAGCCGCCTGGTTATTCCCAGGTAAAACAACTTCGGAAAATGGTAGTCCGTAGTTCCCACAGGGAGTCGAAGTGATGCCACATCCATTCAGGATATGCGCGATTAACCCCGTGGTCGTCGTCTTGCCATTTGTCCCAGTAATCGCAATCACAGGCAGTTCGTCTGAGCAATGGCGGTAGGCGAACTCAATCTCTGAAATAACTGGCAGACGAGCCCTATTACACGCTGCCAAGATCGGAGAATCTGGAGGAACTCCCGGGCTCAATACGACCAAATCAATTTCGGCTGAAAGGTTGTCTACCAGCGTGATTGCAGTCTCCGCGCCATAAACTTCCACTGTCGGATTCATCACACTAGAGCCGTCTGCCAACGGCACTTCACCGAGATCCAATGACGCATCGGGTCGATCATCCAAACCGATCACCCGTGCTCCATGAGCCGCAGCCAATCGACCGGCTGATCTCCCGCTAGATCCGAGACCAACAACCACAACGGTGCCAGGCCCTGAGTCGGCCGAGCGCGCGCGGTGGGTGCTGTGAGTGGGTGGATACATTAAAACATTTGCGAGTATAACTGGTCGACTTGCTTACCGGATCTTCATGAAGGCGAGCCCTACGAGGGCGAAGATGAGTGACAGGATCCAGAACCGAGAGATGACTTGGGTCTCTTTCCATCCACCGAGTTCAAAGTGGTGGTGGATCGGAGACATCCGAAAAATACGTTTCTTCGTGCGCTTGTAGTATCCAACTTGAAGGATCACTGAGAGCGCTTCGATCACAAATATTCCGCCAACGATTGGAAGAAGAATTTCTTGGTTACAACAGATCGCTACGGTCCCGAGCATTCCGCCAATAGCGAGGGATCCTGTATCGCCCATAAACACCCGAGCTGGGTAGCAATTGAACCAAAGAAATCCGAGTGCAGCACCGATGAATGCTGCACAAACAACAAACACTTCACCACCATCCGGGTGAAACGGAAGGAACAGATACTCCTTGGCAAAGAACGCGTGACCGATCACGTAGGCATAGGCTCCCAACGCGGCTGCCGTCGTGATCGAACATCCCGTTGCCAATCCGTCCAAACCATCAGTTAAGTTCACGGCATTTGAAGTCCCGACAATCACACCAAGAAAAAGAAGCGGCGTGAACCAACCCATGTCGGCAATGATCGGTTCTTTCACTCCAGGGATATAGAGTTGGCGGATGTAATCTCCGGAATAGTCGCTGAACGACAAATAACAGCCCGCGACCAGAGCGACGGTAACTTGAACGGAAAGCTTACCGCGAGCACTCAGCCCGTCTGACGACTTCTTTTTGACCTTCTGATAGTCATCGTAAAAGCCAAGCAAACCTAGCGAAACGGTCACTCCAAGAATTACCCAAACGAATGGGGCATCGGGTCTGGCGAATAACACCGCAGCGATCACTGTTGCACCCAGGAAAAGAATGCCGCCCATTGTTGGAGTTCCGGCTTTTCCTCCGTGAAGTTCGTTCAGTTTATGCACCTCTTCGGCGGATCGAATTGGTTGGCCAACCTTCAATGAGATCAAGCGGCGGATCACTCGATCACCGAGCACCACTGAGATCAGAAAGGCGAGCACGCAAGCTGCTCCAGCACGCAGCGTGACATATTGAAACAAGTTAGCGATCTTATACGCTGGGCTGTCGGGACTAAACAAGGAATCCCTGAGGTCATAAAGGAGGTAGATCATCAGTTCGCTGGGGAAAAATCGGGAGTTACGGTTTCGCGATAAATTGCGAGCACCTCTTCCATTCGAGCAGCACGGCTTCCCTTAAGGAGAACTCGATCTCCGGAAGAGAGAATAGAGATGAGGTGAGCCACGCAGGATTTGTGGTCAGAAAAATGTTGGCCAGGGACATCAGAACCGGCGGCGCTGCGAATCCAGTCTGCTTCTTCTCCGACCGTAAATAGAAAATCAATGTTACCCAGCTCACCGGCCATGGTACCGACCTTACGATGTTCAGCTTCACGGATATCGCCAAGTTCCCCCATCCTACCGAGAACTGCGATACGGCGCCCCCCACAGGGCACTGTGGCCAATGTCTGCAACGCAGCAGCCATTGATTCTGGGTTAGCGTTGTAGCTGTCGTTCAAAAAATCAATATCGCCGACCGAGACTGGTTCTAAACGTCCACCGGTTAACAAAAAGTCACCCAGAGAAGCAGCGATTTCGCTCAGGGGAATCTCATAGACGTAACCCGTAGCTGCAGCGAGCAGAGCATTTCTGACCATATGCTCTCCGTGAACAGCCAACTCGACATCGGCTCTCTGGCCGCCGCAATCGAGAACAAATCGCGTGCCGTTTGCGGTTGGCTGAAGATTGTGGGCAGAGACCTCGCCAGCGCCAATTCTTGGGCGAATCACGCGCCCTGCCGCGCGGGCAGAAAGGGCGTCAGCAAAATCATCGCAATCGGGGAATATTGCCGTTCCGTTGGAGTCGAGAGCCGCGATGAGATCGCCTTTTTCGGCGCAGATCTCTTCGCGAGTTTTTAGATGCTCTATGTGGGCAACACCAATATTCGTAACCACCGCGACATCTGGCTGGGCGATCGCAGCGAGTGGTGCGATTTCGCCACGATGGTTCATTCCCATCTCCCATACACAGGCTTGATGATCTACCGTGGTCGCTAGGACAGAAAGCGGCAAACCAATGTGGTTGTTCAGATTGCCAAGTGTTGCACTCACTTCGAAACGGCTACTCAGCACCGCTCGCAGCATGTCTTTGGTCGATGTCTTTCCACTCGACCCAGTGATCCCGACCACCTCAGGATCTAAAATCTGACGTTGCGCTGCAGCCAATTTCTGAAGCCCGACGAGAGTGTCTTTCACCCGAATCACAGCAGCCCTACCAAAAACGTCATCGTCCAAATCTGAACGAGATACCATCACAGCCCCAGCGCCTGCGTCGGTTGCTGTTCCGATAAAGTCATGAGCATCAAAATGCTCTCCTGCCAGAGCAACAAATAACTCTCCACCGACCAAGCCACGAGTGTCCGTCGAGACGATATCGACCGTCCGAGAATCACTCCCTGCGATCAGGGTTCCACCACACTGAGCAGCGACTCTAGCAAGAGGCGTCGGTTTCATGATTTATCTTTATCGTCGCCGCCCTCCTTACGGTCTTTGTTCCTCAATCGATCAATCGATGGTCCTGAAAAACCACCAAACTGGTCTCCTCGCCCATCAGAACGTTCGTTGCGCTCTCCACCGCGATCACGGCCACCAAAGCCACTTCGCCCGCCTCGGCCTCCGCGTCCGCCTCGCCCGCCTCGGCCACGATCGCTTCCAAAACCTCCGCGCTCGCCCCGTCCTCCGCGTCCTCCGCGTCCCCTGCCACGATCGCCCCGACCGCGATCATCGCGTCCGTTGTCGTCATCGCGATCACGGTATCCGCCTCGACCTTCGAAACCTCCACGACGTCCGCCTCGACCTCCGCGCCCACCACGATTGCCCCGACCGCGATCGTCGCGCCCGTTGTCGTCATCGCGATCACGGTATCCGCCGCGACCTTCAGAACCTCCGCGCCCACCCCGACCTCCGCGTCCTCTGCCACGATCGCCTCGTCCGGTGAAACCAGCTTGTTCGCTGCGACCATCTCGATCACCGCGCCCGCTGAAGCCTCCGCGCTCTTCTCGATCACTACGTCCAGTAAACCCACCTTGATCACGCTCTCCTCGACTCCCGCGATCTCCTGATGGACGAGCAAAACGCTCCCTATCGTCCTGTGACTGGTCGTCTTGTTTCACTCCCCCACGCCGAACACGAACCAAATCCATGTCACGAAGAAGTTGTTTCGCGACCCATCGGTCATCGAATTCCAGAGTCTCGTCGCCAACGATTTGGTAATCTTCGTGCCCTTTTCCTGCGATGATCACCGCATCACCGGGCTTAGCAGCATTGAACGCTTCGCGAATTGCCTCGCGGCGGTCTTCGATGATTTGATAGCAATCTTTACGAGTAAAACCGCGCCGAATTTCTTCGAGAATTTGGGCTGGGGGTTCGTCGCGCGGATTGTCCGAAGTAACGATGCAAACGTCGCTGTGTTTCTCTGCAGCTTCGGCCATCGGAACTCGCTTAGTGCGATCACGGCTGCCACCACAACCGAACACTGTAATCACCCGTTTGTTCGACAACCCACGAACTACACGAAGAACATTGTCCAAGGCGTCGGGTGTGTGTGCGTAGTCGACAAACACGTGAAATGGCGAGCCTTTTCCGGTCACCATTTCAAGTCGACCCGGGACTTGTGGAGCCTCGGCCAAATTGCGAACGGACTCCCGAACATTCAGCCCAGCACCGCGTGCCGCAGCGATCGCAGCCAGAGCATTATAGACATTAAAAGCTCCGACCAGAGGCATCCGAACAAGAAATTCACGACCGGCGGCAGCTAGATTAAACTCCGTGCCAGAGAGTTTGTAGCGGGGATCCGAAGCCTGAACGTCGACATTCGCCCCCATTCCAAAAGTGACCAACTCAGCACCATTCGGGCCATTAGCTTCAGCACAGATCGGGCGGAATTCGTCAATCAGTCGCTTTCCCCAAGTGTCGTCCGCATTGATCACCAAGGTCGCCATTTTCGGGCCCTGAACGGCTTGATAGAACAGCAACCGCTTGGCCTCAAAGTAGGCTTGCATCGTGCGATGGTAGTCGAGATGCTCACCGGTCAAATTAGTGAACACGGCAACGTCGAAGGCGGATTCCGCGACGCGGTCTTGCATCAGACCATGAGACGAAACTTCCATCGCAGCCCCCCGACATCCGTTATTCCGAACCTCGGCCAACATCCGCTGCAAGTCGTTCGACTCAGGAGTCGTGTGCGTCGTAGGGATTTTTTCGACGCCATCGTGAAATTGGACTGTGCCGATCAAGCCTGCGCGGTGATGAGCCGTCGCGAGTAGATGATGGACGATGTAAGCCGTTGTCGTCTTTCCGTTTGTTCCCGTGATTCCAACGAGTTTGAGATGACGTGATGGATGGTCATACAACCGATCGGCTAGCACAGCCATCATGCCGCGTGGGTCATCGTGGTAAAGACTTGGCACATCAAGCCGCACCGAAGTGTCGTCATGGAGCACCGCGACAGCGCCGGATTCGATCGCTTTGGCTGCATGTTCGAGTCCATTGGAGGCGGTTCCTCGGAGCGCTACGAACAAATCCCCTGGCCCTACCCGCCGAGAATCGTGCTGAATCCCAGTGATTTTAATATCACCAGCCGTGTCAGCTTCGGTTCCTACGTCCTCGCGATCCGCTCCAAAGAAGCGGATACCATCGAGTGAATCTGTGAGTTCAGCGAGAGTCATCTTGATGTGGTCGCGCTCGTTGACGAGGATGCAATACGATTGTGAGAAGTTCGATCAAAGATCTGGTCGGCCTGGACTAAACGGCGGGTCGGCTCATGTACAGACAGGTAGTTGAGCGACTGGCCTACGATTTCTGAAAACACCGGAGCGGCGACTGATCCGCCGTAGCGGCGATCGTTTTGCGGGTCATCAACGACCACCACGCAGACGAGGTCTGGATTTTCCTGAGGAGCGTAGCCAGAGAACGAAGTGACGTATGAACCCGGCTCGTAGTCTTCCAATTCTTCACAGTAACGCCGTGCCGTGCCGGTTTTTCCTGCTACCGTCCAACCATCGATCTGAGCGAGCCTCCCCGTTCCTTCCTCGCTAGCAGCTCCAGCCAGAGCGCGGCGTAAACTCTCCGTCGCGTGCTGCCCAAGAGGACGCCCAATCAGTTCAGGTTCTGATTCACTGATGACATTTCCATCGTTATCGAGCAGTGCTGAAACGATGGTTGGCTTCAGCAAGAGTCCCCCATTCGCCACGGCTGACATGGCGACAGCCGATTGCAAAGTTGTAACAGAGACCTCATAGCCCATCCCCACTCGGGAGATCGATGTGCGATTCCACCGCGAAGGTGGGTGGACGATTCCACTGACTTCCCCAGTCAGTTCAATGCCTGTCTTAGACCCGAATCCGAAGCCCATCATGTATTCGTGAAGCAGGTTCTTACCAAGCTGCCGCGACACCTTGAATGTGCCGATATTACTCGAGTGCATCACCACTTCACCGACCGACAACTCGCCATACGGGTGACTGTCGGTCAAGACGATCCCGGGTTCGCTGTAGCGCCCCTGATGACAAAAGACTCGAGTATTGAGAGAAACCAAGCGCTGCTCGATCGCCCCACCGATGGGAACAATTTTGAACGTCGAACCCGGTTCGAACACTGCCGAAATCGACTCGTTTCGCCGATTCCCTTTCATTGAAAACCGATTATATCCTGGCCGACTTGCCATCGCCAAGACCTCGCCAGTAGACGCCCGCATGACCACAGCCATCGCCTTCTTCGGTGAAACCCGAGCCATCACTGCATCGAGCGCATCCTCTGTGTAGCCCTGAATTTTCAGGTCGATTGTAAGACGCACTGATTGCCCGTGTCGCGGCTCAACAAACTCGCCTCGTTCAGAAGGGATTTCGTTGCCTTGGCCATCGCGAACCACGAAACGGTGGCCAGATCGTCCAGCAAGTATTTCATCCATTGATCCCTCAACGCCTTCGCGACCGACACGCTCATGGTTGACGAATCCGACCACATGATTGGCCCGATTCGTCGTGTAGCTGCGCGTCATTTCCTTTGTGCAATAGACACCACGAATTTTGTTTTCGGCCAGCCACTGCTCAAGCTGCGCACCGACATCTTCTTCCAAGCCTTTGGCCAAAACGATCTCCCCAGAGCGCTTCGATTCCAACTTGGCCAAGATATCGGCTTCAGGAATTCCTAGCGGAACAGACAAGAACGAAGCGACGTAGTGTCGATAGGCCAACTGCAGCTCTTCCGAACGATAAGCCAATGCCATCTCTTGAACGGTTCGGCCCTCTTTCAGCGCAATCGCCTCACGACAATACGGCTTATGGCGTAAGTGAACGAGGTCAACCTTCACATTGCGAACCGGCTTGTCGGCTGCGACCATAGTATCGTTACGGTCAAAAATCGTGCCTCGCTGGGCCGGTAGAGCGATCCGCGAGACGTGACGACTAGTTACTTCCTTTTCGAGATCTTTGTGTTGGACAAACTGCAGCTGGACGAGCTTCCAAGACACGGTGCTGTAGACCGCAATCATGACGAGTGCGAGGATGACCATTCTTAAAACGAACCCGCTTGGCATCAGAGCTGGCCTCCCCTCTGCTTGGTGGTTGGATTCAATTTCGGCGAAGCGTTGATCACCGAAGACTGACCTGGGATATCCGCTTCGACCTGAAGATTTAAAATCTCACCCACACTGATTGGCCGAAGTCCTGAGTTCGCGCGCTTGAGGCGCTCCTCAAGTTTGTCCTCCTTCAAAATCAGGCTGATTCGACTGCGAGAAAGGCGCATTTCTTTACCGAGTTCATCAATCTCGGTTTCCAGCTGACGCTTCTGAGTTTCAAGTCGAGCCTGATCGTTTTTCACCGTCACATAGGCAATCCCTACCGCGGCAAAGACAACGCCGACGATCACCAACTGAAGAAGGCGCATGCCTCCCCAGCGGGTATGTTCCATTGGGCGAATGTCGCGACTAGTTGCCATCGGTTGCTATCCTTTCTGCGATGCGAAGCTTTGTTGAGCGGCTGCGCGGATTAGCTGTGACCTCCTCGGCACTCGGCACGATGGCCTTGCGTGAGACGGCGTGAAATACATGATCGGGATTCGGGCGGCGCTCTGGCCATTCCGGACGATCAATCCACTGCTGAGACAGCTTGCGCACCCAGCGTTTGACCAAGCGATCTTCGAGAGAATGGAACGCCAGAACAGCTACCCGACCACCTGGCCGGAGATATTGAGGAATCCACTCCAGAGCATCTTCGAGGGCTCCTAGCTCGTCATTGGTGTGAATGCGAAGAGCTTGAAAAGTTTTCGTCGCCGGGTGAATCTTCCGCTTTCGCGGGTTCGCTGGACTGACTTTTTCGACCAAGCCTGCGAGTTGCAGTGTTGTCTCGATGGGTGCCTCAGCACGGAGTTCGACAATCGCCCGTGCAATGCGACGTGCGGCCTTCTCATCACCGAATCGCCATAGGACTTCCGCGATCTCTTCAGCCGTCGCCTTGTTTAGGAATTCGCTGGCAGGAGTTCCGGTTCCACGATCCATGCGAAGATCGAGCGGCGCATCGTGTCGAAACGAAAACCCACGATTGGGTGCATCGAGCTGCCATGACGACACGCCCAAATCCAAGACGACTCCATCAAGACGAACATCTGTTTCAGAAAGCACCTCACCGAAATTCCGGAAGTTGCCGTGCATCGCCAGAAAGCGATCGCCGAACTGACTGAGACGTTCGGTCGCGGCACCGAGGGCATCCGTGTCCTGATCGACACCGACCACGCAAGCTCCTTGCTCAAGCAACGCTTCTGAGTGACCACCACCGCCCAAGGTTCCATCGAGAATCAGCGGGCGTCGGGCTGCGCCGTCATCCGTCTGCCATGCGACCGATGGTCGAGGCTCTAAAAGTGACTCAGTGACTTCAGACCGAAGAATCGTGATGTGATGAAAATCCTCACCAACCCGAATCGGCTGTTCCGCAGAGTCGTCGCCATCCTCGGCACGAACCCGATATCTACTATCCTGATAGGCCAGACGAGTCGTCACCTGACGTCCGCCCACAATAATGCCTTTCGGAAGTCGTAGGACTCCAGATTGCTCGGTGGACGGCTGTTGTTGCCAGTTCATTGGACAAAGCACGCCGAACCCCGCAACCGAGCCAGTCGGCTCGATTCGGGTTCATCAGCTAGCATTCTTGATAATAAAGGTTCGTTAAACATTAGACGGCGTGAATTTGTTGGTCAACGCGAATTCCACGATTCTGTGGACATCCAAGAAAGAAGCATTTCCGGTGCTACTGGAGGAAGCGGTCGTGCTTGCCTACGTAGGCAAGTTAGCCCCCCGATTTTAGGGCAATGGGCTACTTTCGAATAGAGAGCAAACCCGCAATAAAAATCATAGCGAACAAGGCGTCGCCATTTTCACACGCGTCTACCAGCGGTGGGATCGCCCAGCCCAGCGCAGCTTTGAGTCACTTCCCAGAGACCAATCGTGAATACTATCCACTTCCTTCTCGCCTGGGAAGAGGGGAAAGTTGTCATGGAATCAGGTTCGCTCCGCTCACGTTTGAACATCATCACGGCTCTTTTCCCCATACCTGCGTTACTCGTCGGTCATGAAGCCAGCCTCGCTTTGCTCTTGCCCCCGCTCGTCTCTTCGAGCTGCCCTTGGCAGGCTGTGTCGTTCCACTCCGTTCCCCTCGTGCCTTGGTCTGAGAAAAAATTTGCCTCCGGCTTTCTCCACTTCGTTTCGAATCTCGTGAATTTTTTCAACCTTCCAATCGTTCGGGACACTAGTGTTAGCCTTAGCCCATCCCCTTCGTCGAGTCAGAGAGAAAACTCTGGCGGCAACTGTTCGACTGTTTCAGAGACAATCCGCAGAATCCGCGCCCGCTCAGTTCTAGATAGGTAATCGAATCCTTTATCCTTAGATCCTGTTAAAACTTCAGCTAAACGACTGAAATAGAGCGAGCGAAAACGTTTGGGAAATTGGAGAAACGCGTCGGTGTAAATCATGTAGCTGAGCCGGTTCCGAAAGAGGTAGCTGCCGGGCTCGAGATCGAATTGTCGGAGAGAAGAACCGTCGTCTGCCAGTGTAGCGCCTGCGGCAAACGCCTTCAGAAATTCCTGATTCGACTCCTGAATGCCGCCTTTGAGTTGGGGGTGCGACTTGAACAAAGTGTATTCGAGCAGCTCTTCAACTTGGGCTTTGACCATTGCCTGATCTTCCTGATCGAGAACAATCGCATTTGCTTCCGGGGAATCTGGGTTGGTGGTATTGAGGACAGAACGGAGACGGTAGTGGGTTTCCATGACTCGATTGGCGAAACCAATTTGGTGGTCATGGAGGAGAAGCGCCACGACATCGCTGCCTCGGGTCAGGTGAAGGTCAGGATCGTAGAACTCATCGAGTGACTTCAAGACAGCCCGCCTTTTCATATCGACCTTGATGCCATTGGCTCCCCGGGTTGCCACGGTGTTTCCCAAATGTTCGCCGAGTCCATGCTGGCCAGTCACAAACCACCCTCCCCAGCGGTCAGGAAACGGGATCCCGTGACCGGGCCAATGAGGTTCTGCCATGCCCAATGATCGTCCTTCGGCCGAAACAAAACGCGACTCCTGCATCAACCCGGGCAGGAATTCTGTGAAGTCTCCCCCGTGGCATCCTAGGCAATCAAACCGACGCTCGAACGGCTGATGACTCCCCTTCCCGTCCGACTTGAGAACCCAAAAAATGCCGCCGTGAGTAGGGTCGATCGAAATGATTTCGAGGAAGCCTCCGGGAACGTAGGTCACGTAGACATCCTCGTTGAAATACATCGCCCGCGGATTCTCTCGGGAAATATTGCGGCGCTGAAGGCTGGTCTTAGAGAATACGATGATCTGAGAAGACACTGGCACACCCAACGCCCGAAGGACCGAACCGAGAAGCTCCTGATCGGATCCCCCTGTGAGGGTTACTAGGCCTCGGTTGATCTGATCCTGAAGCACCGTGACCGGATCGTGAAGTTCGACATCCCGGTAGGAATGCGGCCACTTGTCATGATCGTTGTAATGCGTCCGCTCGGTAGCCGGAGCCGCAGTTGCAACAGCCGCTCCTGCTAGCCAGATGGTGAGAGTGACAACAGGGGCAAAACCAGGACGCATCCCCTAGCCTGCCCCGCAAGCCCGATGACTGCAACCCTCGCGTGTTCGGCTGGTCATTCCTGTCCGCTGCTTCTTGTCGTTCGGAGCGTGGACATTCCTGTCCGCTACGTCTTGTCGGTTCGTTCCACCTGCTGATACGAACAAAGATGTCCACCTCCCCTTCATCAATCCCGGCAACCATTCCGGGCGCTTCTCCCTGCGGCAGGTCGCCCTACCTTTTGAGCCTCCCAAACCAACTCGTAGAAAAGAGTTCACGACCGATGAATTCGCTACGAATCGGTCGTCAACTCCCTCCTACATTTTCGCCTCTGACGAAGCGGTCGCCAATGCCTCTTACATTTTGCCCATACAGGGCGTTCGCTGATCCGAGACGCTCTAGGCCAACTGGCTCAGAGCCTGTGCCGCGATCTGTGTCACTGGACCGGAGCCTCCCCGCAAGTCGCGCCCATCAATTTGGGCGACGGCTTGGACAAGACGTAGCGATGATGTGATGAAAACTTCATCGGCGGCATCGACCTCAGCCATCGGAATGGAACGTTCTTCGACCTCGTGATCCGTCTCGGCAAGAGCCTCTAACAACGTCGCCCGAGCAATTCCCGGCAAGCACCCCGATGAAAGTGCTGGAGTAGCAATACGCCCATCTTTGACGACAAAAACGTTGGTGCACGATCCTTCGCACAGATCGCCATCGGTGTTCCCGAAAAGCGCTTCGGTCGCATCGGAGTTTTGGGCTTCGGCCAAGGCAAGAGCGCTCTCCGCATAAGACGTCGACTTGAGCCCGACCAACGGGCTGTAGGGGTTTCGCAGATAGGCAGAAGTCGCTAGAATTGCAGGCTCGGTCGGCCGCTCGTATGGCACGCCTGTCAGAAGCGCGTCGCCGCCAGCGGTGAGCGTGAAACGGAGTCGCGAGAGACCTTCTGATGCTTGGTTGGCAGCACACAGACGACGGGCAGCATCGACCAACACTCCTCGAAGTTCATCGCTCGGCGGCCCTAAAATTTCGAAGCGCATCAGACCTTCCTCCAGCCTCTGCAGATGCTGATTGAGCCAGACCGGACGGCCGTCAACCCCGAGGATGGTTTCGAACAAACCGACACCGACTTGGACTACCGGATCGGTGGCTGCGACAACGGCCTCGTGAGATGGCATCAGGTCGCCATTGAACCATACGATCTGTTCTGCGTCGTCCATCAGAACAAAGGATCTAGGCTAAGCCGAACTGGAGCTTCGAAAGCATCCGGTAAATGCCGTCTTGACGGTCGACGAGCTCGTCATGATTCCCCTCCTCAACCACCTTCCCGTCCTTGAGAACGAGGATGCGATCGGCGTTTCGGATGGTCGACAAACGGTGAGCGATGATGATCGAAGTTCGACCCACCATCAACTCCTCCAGAGCCTGCTGCACCAAGCGCTCGCTTTCTGAGTCGAGGGCACTCGTGGCTTCGTCGAGAATCAAGATCGCCGGATCTGCTAGAAGGGCACGGGCAATGGCAACCCGCTGTCGTTGGCCGCCGGAAAGTTTGACGCCGCGGTCGCCGACGAGGGTATCATAGCCCTCAGGGAACGCCTTGATAAATTCATCAGCGCAAGCCCGGGCGGCAGCCTTTTCGATCTCGGCATCGGAAGCGCCAGGACGGCCGTAGGCGATATTCTCCCGAATCGATCCACCGAACAGCAACACTTCCTGAGGCACCATCGCCATCTGGTCGCGGAGGTATTCAAGCGGGTAATTCGCTGCGGGTTGGTCGTCGAACAGAAGGGCACCCGACTGCGGGTGGTAGAACTGAAGAAGTAGATTGGAGATCGTCGACTTTCCAGCTCCGGAGCCGCCAACAAGGGCGATCCGCTGACCGGATTTAGCCTTAATCGAGACACCATCTAAGACCTTCAGATCTGGCCGTGACGGATAAGCGAACTCGACGTCTCTGAGTTCGACATCACCGCGGAGTCGGTCGGGAAGCTCAGCCTTCTCGTCACCGGTTCCGGAGGATTCTCCTTCGATCGGCTGGGCGAGAATCTCTCGAATTCGATCAGTGGCACCGACGGATTTCTGGATCTGGCCGAGAATTTCTGGAAGAGATCCCATTGATGCTCCAACAAAGATACTGAACAGGACAAACCAGTTAAACTGCTCCGTCGAAATCTCTCCAGCTTGTAACATTTTCACGCCGAACCAGACGACCGCTGTGATGGTTCCGAACAAGACGAAAATGATAAAGGCGACGAAGGCGGCTCGGGAAGTCGCGCCCCTCATGGTCGATTCGAGGAAGCGGTCGAGCGACGCCTTGTAGCGTGCGGTCTCGTGATCCTCATTATGGAACGCTTTTACGCTGGCGATTCCTTGGAGGGTTTCCTCAACGACAACTTGGCTCTCCGCCAACTGATCCTGAGCATCGCGCGAGAAACCTCGGATGCGGCGACCGAAAACAGCAGCCAGCAGGATGACCACTGGCAGGCAGGCAAGCATGAACAGCGACAGCTTGATCGATGAAACGAGAATGAACCCAATGCCGCCGACCAACATCACCGTGTGACGAACCATCTGCGGCAACGTCGTCAAAAGCGTATCGCGAATCAGAGTCAAATCGGAAGAAAGACGAGACGAAATTTCGCCGACTCGGTGCTCGCCAAAATAGGCCATTGGTAACCGCACGACGCGGGAGTAAACGTCCCTGCGCATATCGGCCAGAGCGCTCTCTCCGGCTCGCGTGAAGGCCCGGATTCGGAAGAAGGCGATCAGCGCTTGGACGAGCAAGACAATCCCCAAAGTGATCGCAACCCGGTTGATTCGCTCCCCGATCTGGGTCGGCTCAACCGCGTCAGGGGCTCCATTCACGCCGCCGATCAGTTGCCCCATGAAATAGGGAAATGCCAATGACAGGCCAGCCGTGATGAACAGCGCAATCAGCGCAGGAATAAAATACGCTCGGTAGGGTTTGAGGTAGCTGAACAGTTGAAGAGCACCACGGTAACTCGACCGATCGAGCCGTGGTTTTTCGTCGCTGTCAGTCTGCGGATCGCTGTTCTTCGTCCTACGCACTCGTCCATCTAACGGGGACGCCTTGTCGAGTCAAGGCGACGCCAACGCAAGAGTGTCGGTTTACTACCTAAATAGCTTCCGAGGATCCGGCCGACCGCCTTCGTGGAAGATGGGATTGGTAGCGGGAATTGGCTTCGGTGGCGCAGCGCGGTTCGAATTCGAACGATCAGGGAACATCCGGTAGGCCTCCGCCCCGATTTCCGTCCGAAGATCTTCCTGCAAGCTGATCGCGGGTACTTCCGTGCTTCCCCTGACAACGGTCGGCTGAATGAACATCAGCAGCTCGCTACGCGATTTTTCGCGCTTGGTCTTGCGGAACGGAATCCCGAGAAGTGGAATCTTGCTGATGATCGGAACACCCTCGTCAGAGTCGGTTTCGCTCTCAGAAATTAAGCCTCCCAGCACAATCGTCGTCCGGTCGGGCACAGTAACCGTCGTGGTCAATTGCTCGGTGCCGATGATCGGAACGGTATTGTTCGACACGTTTTGCTCGCCGATGACGTTGTCGTTCACCTGAGCAATGGTCAGTGTGATCTCGCCGTTGGAGTTGATCAGCGGCACGACTTCGAGTTTTAAGACAACGTCCTCATACTCGATGTTGGTCGTCACGTTGTTGCTATTATTAGCGGTGTTCGTGGTGTTAGTCAGCGTCGAAGTTGGCACTGGGATTCGCTGACCAGAGGTGATCACGGCCTTCTTATTGTTGGCTGTATAGATCACTGGGCGCGACACGATCTCGAAGCGATCCGTGGTCTCGAGAGCAGTGACGAAGGCCTCCAGAGAATTGCCAATCTGTCCGTAAAGGTTGAGACCATTCGCCGGACTAAACGGATTGGTAATCAAGTTATCGCGGAGATCTGCAATGCTATTTGTGGCGTCAGATCGCCCTGATGCGAACAACGAACTGGTGATACCGCCTTCACTCGGGTTGTTTCCACGAAACGGCTGAAATTGACTGAGATAGTCGACCCCGAACTCGAAGCCATCACCAAGTTGAAGTTGGCCGATCACCGTCGCAATGTAAACCTGCGGCGGGCGCTGATCTAGCTCGTCGATCAGCTCAGACAACTTCTTTAACGACGCCTTGGGGCCGTAGGCGAGAATCGAATTTGCACGGGGATCGGCGATGATTCTGGTCTTTCCAACAAGAACTGAAATCGGCGCGTAGTTCTCCTCAGGGGCGATCAACTGATCCGATTCTCCCGTCGCATCCGTGTTCGAAGTAGTGACGCTTCGCCCAGATTGATTGCCGCTCAGACCGGTCAAGGCTCCGGTTCTTGCGGAACTCTGCAATTGGTTGGATGCGGCGCTCAGGGTGCCTCCACCCGGCAGCGCAACAGCTGAGGCGGCGTCTTGAATCGAGTCGACGAGCACAGCCAAAATATCCTCTGCATAGACATAGTTCAGCGGGCGACGCAGTGGATCTTCTGGTGGAACGGGCTGATCGAATTCCTTAACCAGAAGTTCGATATAATCGAAATCAGCAGGACGGGCGATAACCATGATCCGATTCAGACGGGCATCTGCAACCAGTTGGGCTGGTATTTCGGAACTGATGACGGTGCCATTGTTGGATGAATTGGAATTCGAATTCTGCTTTTGCTGTTGCTTGGGATCGGGTTGGCGAGATTTTCCAGCAAAGGTTCGGATTTCGCCAGTCGTCTCGAGTTCAGTCCGAGCATCAATCGTGGCTTGGATAATCTGCGAAACTGTTGCCGCATCGGCATACTCAAGTTCGATGAATTGGGTAACGACGGAGTCTTCAGGGGACGGAACATCAATGGTATTCTGAATCTGAATGAGCTGACGAATCAGGCTGGCGTTCTCAGTAATTAAGAGCCCAGGAGGATTGGTTACGGGCGTTATCCGTCCATAGGAATTAAGCCCGATGTGATCAGAAAATAACTGCGCGGCTTCGACTGGATCCAAATTGTCCAACTCCATGAAGTAACCCGCTAGTGTCTCTCCAATTGGAAGATCCGCTTCGTTCCGATGAACGGTAACCCCGTCACTGAAGGCCGCCTGATTGTCTTGGCGGGTCGAAAGAATCTTCATCGTGTTCGTGGTCGGGTCGTCGATCAAGGCGTAGCCGTTCATGATCAACGATTCCTCAATCAACCGCACTGCATCGGCCTTCTTGACCTCTTTTGGAGTCACCAAGCTAATCGTAGCACCTTCAAAGATTGCTGTGTCTTTGAGGATCGTCTTGCCCGTGAATCGCTCATACACCGCGAGCAAATCACTGACTGGGTTGTTAGCGAAGTCGAGAATCGCCATGTTCTCTCCACCACCCTCACTCGCTCCAGTACCACGTGATACAGCTGGTCTAATGGCAGTCCCTCCCTGACCAGCGGGACGCATACCTAGTGGCCCGCGCCCACTGCCTTTACCGCCATTCCTGACAGCTTCTGGGAGAGGTATTTCAGGTCTTTCTGTAGCCTGAGTCGGGGTAGCTGGCGATGTCGTTCGCGGAACCTCAAGGCTCGCGGACTCAGGTTCCAAAGTGGAAATCGCAATTTCACTCGTAGGTTTTCCATCAAGAGGAACAACAATGAGAGCCAAAACCGCTGCAGCTGGGATCAGAATCGAAGCAGCGGCTGCGAACGAAACACCGAAAATCGTCCGTGCGGCTGGATTAGTCGCTCGGGACTCCGCAGGCTCGGAAGCGGGCTCGACCCCACTCGTCGTGTCTTTGGTAAACACCGCGGGCGCTGGTGACTGGCTACTTTTGCCCACAATCGTGTTTCGTTCAGGACGATCTAGCACCTTGGCCTGAAGCTGCGGCGCGGACTGAAGTTGCACTCCATTCGGCCGAACCGGAATCGTGCTGGCCAAGGGAGTCTGAATCGGAGTGACGCTGTGCTGAACGGGAGCTGGAATTGTGCTGGCCGAGGGAGCCTGCGCTCCTCGTACTGGAGGATGAGCAGTTGTCGCCTCTGGCACACTCGGCTCAACTGGCGCTTTCACTTGAAACTGTTCCGTGCGAGAGGGTGTCTTGATCGCTGCCGTTTCTGCAGTCGAGACCACTTTTGTTGGAACTGGAGCCGAGACCGTAGCTGGAGCCGCACTTTCCGGAACGGGGGTGAAGATTGCCCTACTAGCTTTCACAGGCCGCGCCAGAAGCGGTGACATCGGAGCCACACTCGCTGGAATCTGAGCTCCCCTCAATGGAGCTGATGCTTCGCACTCCGAAATTGGAACTAGGATCACATGAGAGCACCTGCCACAAATCCCTTCACTGCCAGCATGCTGGATACCGACCGTCGATGACAGTCCACAGCCCTGGCAGGTGATTGAGATCGTTTTTTCGGGGTACGACATGATTTTCGGTAAATTGGGGGCTACTTGACGACCTTTGTGAGGACTTCCTGGATATGCTTCATCCGCTCTTCCCCACTCATCTTGGAGAGCTTCTCTCGATTCTTAGACATGTAGTCTCTAAATTTCTGACGCTGGCCTTCGTTCATTTTCATGAACTTATCGCGCATGTCACTTGATGGGCCTCCTTTAGAACTGCCTTTCTGTTCCTTGCCACCAGAGCCACTACCCGGACCACTTCTGCGGCTTCTCTTAGCGATCTCTGCCATGACCTCTCCGTCAAAACGAACCGTCACTACTTGCCCAGAACCGATGGAAAGCTTGGCCTCAGCTCGATCCATTCCTTCATCAATATTGATTTCAAGCATCCGCCATCCCTGACGGTTCGGCTTGTCCGTGACGACGAAAGTTTCGTTGGTCTTTTTATTTAGCAGAGTCGCAATCGGAGTATCGTCCAGCCGGGCATAACCCGTTAAGATGAGACTATCTGAGAGATTCAGCGTTCGGGTAAATGGAGAACTCTGGAGTAAAGCTTCATAGGCGGTATTGGGCACTGGGTTCGGTGCCCCTAAAACTGCGGCGTTGGGAGGAGAGAAGGCCGGAGGAGAGGCAGACTCAACGGGCAAGGAAGATTGAGCGCTGCTTGTAACCGTAGGACGATCACTCGCAGCGATGGACGCAGGTTGCTGGGCAGCAGCAATTCCGCCCGAAGCGATTGCTACGCCTAATAGCGGGGCGATCCACCTGAAGGTGATGCCCCTGCGCCAAGTCGAGGCGTAATATTCAATCATGTTCATTCCAATAGAACCCCATCTCCGCAACGGAGTTGCAGGGAGGTTTCTGGAAGTAGCTCCGTGTCTGTTGTTTTAAGAATCCACAATACAATTAGTTAACATAGTTGTGATTTTTCTAATTGCTAACTAAAATTATAAAAGAAAATTCACTAAAATTCAAGCACCTACTGATTTTGTACCCGGGGCTTGAACCAGCGTTCGACGGTCACACTACAGTAAGCCCGAGGCTTTTCGGATTGGGACTTAGTATCTTGGCCAAACCGGAGGTTTTTAATCCGTTGGAAACTATCTGGGGCTTGTAACGAGGCCAACCATTTGGTGACATCTGCGAGATCGCCTTTCAGGGTCAGCGCCGCAGCAACCGACTGATAATTTTCGCGCTCTTCCGGTTCGAGAAGTGCCTGCTTTTCGAGATTGAAGCGCTGGTTGTAAGCGACCTTCTGAAGAGATTCTAAAAGCAGCCCGCCCTCTTTGCCAGCTGACTGCATCACAGGCATGTTAGCATCGATCCACTTCTCGTGAACCTCCCATTCGGCTCGGTCGTCGGCCCAAACTCGATTTGATTCAATATCTGCTTTCAGTCGCACGATCTCTGCCTTGTCGGCTCGATAGCGACTGAAGTGGTTCTTAAACAAGAATATATTAAAGACGATAAAAATCGTTAGCAAGCAGAGAAAGAGAAGCCGTATCTCGCTGGTGGTTAGTGAACGCATAGGAAGTCTAAAGGTCGTTTGGCTACCTAGCGGTTAAGCTTGGCGGTAATATCAAAATCAGCGGTATTATTGTTATTCATTCGTGGTTGAGGCATCTCCCAATCATAGATGCTCAGAGACGGAGTCGAGCGGAGATCCTCGAGAAGGCGGAACGCAGCTTGGGCATCCCTAGCAGCCCCGCGAACCCGAATTGAATTTTTGTCGGTACGAAATTCTTCGAGGTCGATCCCTCCTGGCGGCATCACTTGAGTGATCTCACCAAGCACAAACATTGGGAACTGCCTGTGGTCGGTGATAGGGGCCATCGCGCGCCAGCGTTCGGCCATCGCCTTCACCTCGATCGCGGCCGGCTCAACCCTTTCAAGTTCGACTTGAAGCTTGCCGCGCTGATTGGCAGCGCTCCGACTTACAAGCAGAAGCACTAGAACACCGAGCAAGTAGACGCCGAGCCCGATCAGCGCCCAGCGTATAAGCGAGCGACGCCTTTGCGACTTAGCTTTGGCCATCCGAACCGGCCCTGGGAGAAGTTTGGTTGTTGATGATCCGACCTCGATGGAAGTCGAACCTCCGTGGCTTGATGAAGCCGCGAGTTGAACCTCTTCTCGGCCAACCTGCCAGCCAATCAATTGCTGTAACCCTGCGATCTGATCAGCTGCGAAATCGCCCCAGAGAACAATTCGCCGGACTCCGTCATGAAGCCCAGTCGACTGTAATCCCTGAGCTGTGCTAACTAGTTCGGGGGCAAGTCCCGAAAGTGGGGTCTCAGCAGGGCCGACGCAATGGGCGTGAACTAGTTGCCCGTTCTTGCCCGCAGCAATCACCAAACGACCAAATTGGCGGGTGATCACGAGGGCGTCACTAGGGAAGTGAAAATAGCGCAACGCCGCCGAATAGTCAGTGGCATCCGGAAGACACACCTCGTCAGGAAGATCGACCGGAAGCACATCCACACTGATGAACTGACGACCTGCCTCTGCTCCGACTGTGGTGCTGCGAAAATCTGCCTCGCCATTGAGTGCTAACCCGCGCTTCTCTAGTTGCGCCAAAGTCATGCTGTGAACAGCATCGCGATCAACATTTTCTGGCAAGCAGAGTCCGACAGTTCGGCAGAGGTTCGCTGGTAAACCGACCCGGAGTTCCTGATCAAGCTCCGAAAGCTCAGGCGTGGTGAGCTTGTCCGGCTCTGGTTCCAAGCCTGGGCCACCATTTTGCAGCCAGACGCGCCAAGTGGCATCTGGGTCTGGCAGAAGTGCGGGAATTTGATCCATGGGTATTAGAAAGTCGCCTAAGATACACGCTCCGTCCCCTATCGACCATGAATGTTTCAATAATTTCTAGACTTTGTGAATCCGTGATTTATCGGTCGACTGTCGATTTCTTATGCAGATGACATCACCAGATGCTAGTGGTTAGTGTGAGTCAAATCGAGGCTAGGCAGGCACTGCGACGCTATCTCGAACAGCAGATTTCGAGTGGACAAACTACCGCACATCTGTCGCTCGACGCTCGAGCAGCAGTAGCTGGTGGACTGCCTCTGCTGCCAGGCCAAACGGCGACGCCGGATCAAGTGCCCTCAGCACCTGAAACCGAACTCACCTCAGCCCCCCAAACCGTCCGCGAAGATCCCCCACCCTCACCGTTCGACTCGCCTTCCAGTCCCAACCCCGAACCAGCTAGCGAAGACGACAAGGCTTCGGGATTCGGCGATATCGGCCTGATTCGCGCCGCGACCTTTGAGGGAAATACGGCAGAAGAAAAGCTCAGCTCGGTGGCCGCCCAAGTAAAACGCAGCGAACGTGCCCGCTCACTCGGGAGCTTGCGCGAGCAGATGGTATTCGCCTCTGGCAACCCGCGAGCAGATCTGATGCTGATTGGCGATGCCCCAGGCACTGAAGAGGAAGCCGAGCGAGAACCTCTGGTCGGTCCTTCTGGCCAAATGCTCGACAAGATACTCAAAGCGATGGGGCTCGATCGCTCCGAACTCTATCTTTCCAACGTCACCAAATTTCGTCCTTCGACCGGCGAACACCAAGGCTCAGCCAATCGGAAACCGGATCCCGAAGAGATGCGTGCTTGCCTCGCATTCGTGCTCGCCGAAATCCAAATCGTACAGCCTAAAGTCATTGTCGCCCTCGGCGGCACCGCAGCGGAAGGCTTACTCAATATCGAGCGAGCGACCGTCGGGCGGATGCGCGGTCAGTTTCACGACGTTGAAGGTATTCCGCTGATGGTGACTTACCACCCGTCGTTCCTCATCCGGTCTACCAGCGATCCAGACGGAGGAATGAACAGCAAACGCCTGATCTGGGAAGACATGCTGCTCGTAATGGAGCAGCTAGGTCTGCCAATCACCGACAAACAGCGCGGATTTTTCAAGCCGCGAAGTTAAACGATCGTTGAGGAAATTGGCTCAACCAGCTTATCAGCGACGGCGCGAAATCTGGACGGCAATGGCAGATCACATGAGCGGATGTCGTGATCGACAGGTGCCCAGCCCCACTATCCTCGTTGTATTGAAAATAGTCCTCACTCATTGGCGCTGATTCGCCATAGTTGAAGAAGAATCCGCAGTCACCTGGGCTAACAACAATCGGCGTAGAAAGATCAAACGTCACATAGTCACCACCACTAATCGTAGCGTTAAGATTGAATGCCCGCCTCTTCTATTTTCGGAGGTCTTTCCAAGGCTCTTCTTCGAAAACATCAACGAGTTCATAGCCTTCAGGACCGACGCACGGGCCGAGAGTGACCATCAGATGGGCGGGCTCATCACCAACGTTGAAAGTAGCGTGAACGACGTCTTTAGCGATAAAGACTGAGTCGCCAGGACCAAGAGTTTTTTTCTCGTCGCCGATCCATTGTTCGATGGTTCCAGTGATACAAAAGATGACCTCTTCTTGGTCTGGGTGTTTGTGGAAGTCGTGACCTTTTGCAGGAAACAGCTCAATGCTAATCGCTGTGATGTATTCGCTGCCCGTGGCCGGCGGACGGCTGATCCACGTAAGATTCCCCCAGTCGAGCCCTTCGGTCGGCGTTTCAGATTTAATGATGAATTTGCTCATGGCTGAAAATAAATTGGTTTCGAGAAGTGGTCTGGAAAGATAAGGTTTTAGGTGTTCTTACCGAGACCTCGCTCTTAAAAAGGCCTAACGTAGATGGGCATTAAAGGCCCGATTCCCAACAAACGCCAATAGGTCATTGGCGGTAGAGTCTCGGCTCCCAATTACCGCGTTCCATCCTTGCAGGACCTAAGCTGTGGGGCGACGCTCTACCGTTCATGAACGCTCTTCTCACGGTAAATAGTCTCAAGGTTCACTTTCCGGTCTACGGCGGAGCCTTGAGACGAAAAGTCGACGAGGTCAAAGCGGTCGATGATGTCAGCTTCGAGATCCCTGAAGGTTCAACCGTCGGTCTGGTTGGTGAAAGTGGCAGCGGAAAAACCACGATCGGCCGCGCCATCGCCAAGCTAATTCCAGCGACGGCTGGGGATATCTACTTCGATGGTGAAGACATTCTGACGATGAGTCCTCAGGCATTCCGCCCTTATCGGAAACAGATCCAGATGATCTTCCAAGATCCATTCGGTTCGCTCAATCCCCGAATGACGATCCGATCAACCATCGGCGAAGCTTTGGACATCCACTTCAAAGGGATGGCAAAAAGCGAACGCGCCGACCGAATCGAATATCTCCTCGGAAAAGTTGATCTTCCTGCTGATGCCGCAACACGCTATCCGCATGAGTTCAGCGGAGGTCAAAGACAGCGAATCGGAATCGCCCGCGCTCTGGCCGTCGAACCTCGGTTTATCATCTGCGACGAACCAGTCAGCGCCCTCGATGTCAGCGTTCAAGCACAGATCGTAAACCTTCTCGAAGACCTCCAGGAGGAGTTCGGTTTGACCTATCTGTTTATTGCTCATGATTTAGCTGTGGTGCAACACATGAGCGATGAAGTGATCGTTCTCTATCGCGGAAAAATTGTCGAATCCGCCGGAGCCGATGCGATCTATCAGGATCCGCAACACGATTACACAAAGAAGCTACTCGCTGCGGCTGATCACGGGCTGTAGGGCGCTACTTGTCCAACCGCTCCGACCAGGCATGGAACGCTGTCCCGTCGCTGGCAAGCTGGGGAGCGCCATCTTTATCCGCATCCTGAAAGTCTCCAGGACGCATCCCTAATACCCGATGCGGACGGAATCCATGCTGTCCCATCATATAACGTCGAACGGCAGTAACGCGACGCCCCACTGCCTCCGTGTTGCCTTCAGCCCCCACTGCTGCTGGAATGGCGAGACGGAGATCTAGATAGTCGTCTCCTTTTAACTCAGTCGCGATACTGTCCAGAGTCGCCTTGGCTTCGGCAGACAGAGACTCACCGGTAACAGTAATTTGTCGAAAATCAGGGCTCTTTTCGTCCGCCGTGATCAGAGAAGCTGCTGATCCGAGAACCGCACCTCCAGCATCGGCAACCATTTCTAAAGGGGCCGCAACCAGTTTAACGACAACATTGATTAGCGAGCTCCAAATAACACTTCCATACTGAAAATCTGGGTCACTCGGATCGCCTGAAACTTTAATCTCCTGATCGACCTTTCCTTTTCTGCTGAGAATAAACAAGGCCATACCAATCGGGGCTTCGATCGCGTCTGGGCTAGGAACTTTGCCCCCGACCTTCATCTGATCGAAGAAAAACTTCATCTCCCCTTCAATCCGCTTTGGCTCGAGTTCGACCACCTTCTTTAGACTGACAGCACCTCCGACCAGCTGACGACCGATGTAGCGTTCCGTGTAGGCAGTCAGAGGCGGCAAATAGAGATTCTTCATTAAGAAGGTGATCTCTGGGAATTTGCTGAGTTCACTATCAAATCGCCCTTTGGCTTCGATCGGAGCGAAATGATCGATACTACCGGTAATGTCGAATTCTGCTTGCGTGTAGCGACCAACACGAACATTCGAAAGATCAATCTGAAGGTCTCGGATGCAAGTGTTATAGCCGGAGCCCCCGACAGCATCGTCTGTGAAATAAACCTCAGCATTTTGGGCTAGAAATTGGTCGATTCCGAACAGTCCCTCAGACCTCTCTCCGACTGGCTCCTCGGTTTTGGGTTCGCCTGTCGAAAATGCCCTAGCAAGATTAATTTGCCCGTCACTCTCGCGAACGAAACGAGCAACCAAACCGTCGAGTTCGATACTGGAGACTTCGTAGTCGTTAGCGGGAAATCCATAACCGACTTTCCCTATTTTCACAGAGTCCCACTTCAACATCGGCTTGGCCGCTCCTTTCTCCGCGCATGAGAAAGCACCGAGTCTAAGTGCACCATCGATATCAATGCTTCGACCAACGAGAAGCAATTCTTTGAAGGCAATTGTGCCATCGAACCCTGCACCCTGAGCATCAAACACAACATCCCCAATTCCGGGCATCCAAGGCTTCGCCAAATCCATGGTTAGGCCAGCAAGCGATATAGTTCCATTTCCGTCGCCACTCTTTAGGTCTAAACTGGAGTCGAGTTTAATAGCCCCGCCTTGGGGTAGTTTCGCATCGAGTCCAATCTTGCCACTTCCACCTGCCGTGGTAAGCGCCTCGCCGGTGAGGTCAAAGTCGACAGGCAGTGTTGTTCGCCCCGCTTCGGTGTAGCGCAATTCCGTGTTGGTAAATGCCAGTTCGCCGAGAGAAATTTTCCATGCCGCCCTTTCTGGCGAAGTTTCGCTGGGAGATTCGGAAGTCGCTGTCTCGGTTTCCGGGGTGCTGTCAGCGTCCGACTTGATCCCGATATTGGCCAAATTCACTGCGCCGTCGCCGGCCTTCACAATCTCCAGAAAAGTCGCCTCGGAGGCAATGCTTTTGATATCGACACTCGCGCCCGCAATGTCGACGTCGACCCCAGTGATCGAGAGCTTGGGAATGCGCGCGAACGGCTCGGCATCGCCTTGACGAGCGACCAATCCATCGATGGTAAACGCTCCATCATTGATCCCGATCGCAACGCCCTTCTCCTCGTTCGGTGTTACGGAAAAGGAAGCCTCAACCGAAAGGGCACCTTCCAAAATATCGAGGTTAACGAATTGCTCAAAGATCTGGGCATATCCTCGAGGGGGAACCGAAGCCAGCGACACCTTGCCAGATGTTGAGAATGGTTCGAGATCAAACGTTGCGTCGAGCTTCAAGCTCTCGCCATCAGGACCAGCCGCATCAAAGGCCAGACCATTGTCATCACGTGCGGTGCTAAAGTCGCTGAGCTGAAGATTGATTGGCGAGATAATTTTCTCCAACGGAGACGCCCAACGATCGTCGCGGAATGAAACCTTACCTCCTTGGATCCCCAGATTCTGAACAGTGATCGCGGGCAGACCTTCTTTGGCTTCATCGGGACCCTTCTCCTTTTTCTCTTTCGGCTCGCCACTTCCCAACTGGGCTAGATTTAGTTTCCCGTCGGAATCGAAATGTACATCGGCGCTTGGTTTCGCCAGTACCAGTTCGGTGAGAACAAGACTCCTCGCCTTGGCAGATGCGACGGTATCGATATCAGCGACCAGTGACTCGGCAGAAAACATCGGATCGGAAGCGCCTTCCACACCTGCGATTGCGAACTGATCGATCTTGAGCTTCGCAGTAAACGGATTCAGAGAGATGTTTCCGACCGTCGTCTCATGCCCCAACGCCTCAGTTAATTTTGACTGAGCAAGAGATTTCCCAACTAGGGGCACCAATAGAAACCCAGCTAACGCGTAGAGAGCGACGAGAATCAGCAGGAGAACTAAGAGCTTTTTGAGGCATCCGCCTCGTTTCTTCTTGGTCATGGGAGTATTTCTGGGGTTCTCACCGCAACTAAGAAGGGGGAGAACATCACACCTAAATCGCTCCTTCACCAAGCTGCAAGGTCACAGGTATCAAGAGATCACAAATTTCTGGTCGCGGGATCGACTTCCCAATGCCGCTATGCATGAGCCATACCACACGAGAATTTCATTAAAGTTCTGTGGGAAAAGTGAGGATTCCTATGTAGCGCTCTCGAATCTCATCCGTCACGCTTATTGAATACGGCAGACCGCCGCCTTCCACGGTCAACACTCCATAGCCACCAGCATTTGAGTCACGGTGACGCCGAAGAGAAATCTTCTGACCGGTCCGACCGAAGTCGGCGCTCGAAGACCTCGCCAATTCTAAGAATGCAACGGCGCGCACCCTTCCAAGGGTCTCGGACAAGTCTCTAAGGATTTCGTTATAGATCAACTGCCCTTGCTCCCCTATTCCTTTGATCTCCACAACCTCAACCAAGTCCGTATTCCAATACTCAAAGTTTTGGGGTGCCAGCGACAGGTCGATTGTAAAACTCCCACTGGCATCCAAGAAGGCTAACAACATTAGAGCTAGATTGCGAATGAATGTATTCAGAGTCATCGGATTGCTTAATCACTTTAGCCTGAGACGCTTCGATTTGTGCGAGCCCTTCACGAGTTTGGCTAAGCAAAATTGATAGCCTGTTTTCTTCTTCGCGCGTTAGGCGCAACAGATTTCGAATTTCCCGATCGATTTCTCCAGTAACGGAATCGACGGCATCGACTCGGATCTTGTTAAGCAGGGTTACCGGCACTGGAATGTG
>Ga0114953_1000251_pt1 | contig 39113 bp, 35 predicted proteins | sample SidtaG_FD_87298 | JGI IMG/M metagenome (GOLD analysis project Ga0114953, IMG submission 87298) | Marine algal microbial communities from Sidmouth, United Kingdom - Sidmouth_Male2 metaG | ecosystem: Host-associated > Algae > Red algae > Unclassified | place: Sidmouth, United Kingdom | collected...
AGGATTGTTCGAGCTGGATCCGTTGACGATCTGCGCAGTGCCCTTGTCGAATTGGCCTCGGATACCGAACAGCGTGTTAGTATGAGTGAGGCTGCACTCGAAAGCGCTGACATTCTGGCACCCGAGCGCGGAGCAACAACTCTCGTTGGCTACCTTCGAGACATTTGCGCAACACCTCGTTAATCGGCCATCATGCGCATTCTTCTCATCAGCAGCAGTTCGGGGTCTCGAGGGGGCGGCGAGATTTTCCTCCGCTATTTATGTCAGGGATTGTCGGCTCAGGATGGGATTTCCGTGGGGGTTTGGATGTCTTCGGCTGAGGTGATGGATGAACTGGCTGCCTCGATCGAAGCACAGGGTGGGGAGGTTCTTCGTGGAGCATACACGAACACTTATCAGCGGCGGCTTCGCAGTCTCTCCGGGATACCAAAGGTCGATGCAGAGCGGATTTTGAACCAGTGGCGAGAGTGGTCTCCTGACCTGCTTCATATCAACAAGCAGAACTTGGAAGACGGCTTGGATCTTCTTCAAGTTGCTGAGAAATCCGGAATTCCGACCGCAGCGACGATTCACATCACCCAGACTCAAGCATCACTAGGTGCGGTCGGTGGTGGGCTCCGAGATCTTGTTGCTCGACGTGTCATCCGCCGTTGTGCCGATGTTCAGCTCGCTGCGGTTTCGGATCTTCGCTCGGCTGGATTGGAAGAGTTTTCGGGGCGAGGCGTCCGGACGATTTACAACGGGGTGACGTTGTCAGCGACTTCGCAACAGCTTGAAACTTGGCGTCGCGAAACTAGGTCTGAGTTGGGGTGGGGTGATGACCATCTGTGCTTTATTGGTGTCGGGCGGATGGTTGCTCAAAAGCGTCCATTGGAGTTTGTCCGATTGGCTGAGCAAATTCATGATCGTCATCCCCACGCCCGTTTTGCCTGGGTAGGTGACGGCGATTTGGCCGAGGATTGGGACAAGGCGACGGGTGATCTGGAAGGGGACTGGATTCAGCGACTTCCCTGGCAAGATTCCGTGCAGCCTTGGTTTGCCGCTGCCGACTTGTTCCTTCATACAGCGGAATTCGAGGGGCTGCCATTTGCTGTGGTAGAAGCTCTATCTCACGGACTTCCGGCGATTTTACCGTCTTCGGTGACCGACGAGGCGAAGCCGTTGGGGGGCGACGGTGCAATGTTGAGTGAAGAGCCAAGTGGGTGGATCGAGAGGCTTGGAGATCAGGAGTTTCTCAGGGAACAAAGTGAGCGGTCCCGCTCCCTTCACGTGGCGCATTTTTCTCTGACCGCCATGATTGAGGAGCACGTGCGGCTCTATTCCGAAACCCAATCGCGTGATGTCTGACAATACTGACCTGAAGCCACTGCGGGTTCGTTTTGTCCTTCCGCCAGCGCCACTTCGGCTGGGTGGATTGGACATGGCGATCGATGGATTGGCAGGCGCTCTTTCCGAATCGGTGTCCAACGATCGAGTTCAAGTCGTCGTCGCTGAGGAAGATTGCGATCTCGAAGATGACATCGACCTTGTTCATATCCATGGGCTCTGGCGACCTCGGTCGAGAGCGATCGCGGCGGCTGCCACGGCGCGTAAAATTCCTTATTTGGTGTCTCCTCACGGGATGCTTGAGCCGTGGGCTCGCAACAACAAGTGGCTTAAAAAGACGATTTACTGGGGGCTCTTCGAGGGAGCTCTGATGCGTGGCGCGGCGGCGATTTTGACAACCAGTGAAATGGAATCGCGGCACATTGCCGAAGACCAACCGACACTGAAGTCGTTACTCCATGACATTCCGCTCGGTATTGATCCGCCACCCGACAGCGGCAGCGAGACTCAGGCGGACGCGCGCCAAGCGCTGGACATCTCAGTTGACGAAACGGTTCTGCTTTACCTTTCGAGAGTCGATCGAAAAAAAGGGCTCGATCTTCTCGTCGATGCATTAGCGATTGCTCCCTCTGGTGTCGATCGGTTGATCGTTGTCGGTGATGGCGACGAAGCATTCAAGGCGAAGATTGAGGCCCAAATTCGCATTTATTCCTCAGCACCCGACTATCCTGAAATAGATTGGGTTGGTGCCGTTTGGGGTGACGAAAAATGGCGTTATTTGGTAGCGTCGGACGCGTTTTGTCTACCGACGTATTCCGAAAATTTTGGTTTTGCCGTGCTTGAAGCCTTGCTCGTCGGAGTTCCAACGATCACGACGACAGAGACACCTTGGGCCGCAGAGGAGGGGCTGGAGGGGCTGACGATCTGCGAGCCGGAAACCGAATCGCTTGTTGAAGGGCTTGGGGCATGTGGAGGGCTGCGTGGAGTCTGGTCGCCGCCTCAGCGAGCGCGACTATCGAACTGGGCGACAGATCGGTTCTTGTGGGCGAACCTTGCTGGTCGCTACGAGACGTTTTATCGAGAAATCGCAGCGCGATAGTGGTTAGAATTTCACGATGTCGATTCGACTAGATACTTTCGAAAACAGCGATTTTGATCGTGGTGCCTCGCGTTGGAAAGAGCTCGCTTGGCATTTGGTGAAGTGGCCTTTGTTCGAAATCCCATTGCCACTTCCTTCCGGGTGGCGAGTCGCGGCGCTACGGGCTTTCGGCGCGGAGATCGGAGAAGAGGTCGTGATTCGGAGTGGGGTGAGAGTCACCTTTCCGTGGCGTCTTGTGATCGGCGATCACGTTTGGATCGGTGACGGGGCCCACCTTTTGAGCCTAGCTGAGATCACAATCGGCTCGCACGTTTGTTTGTCGCAGCGGGTCTTTTTGTGTTCCGGGTCTCATGAATTTGGGGACTCGAAATTTCCACTCAGGACGGCTCCCATTCGAATCGGGGATCATTGTTGGGTCGGTGCCGCTGGGTTTGTCGGTCTGGGGGTTGAGATCGGTCAAGGCTCACAACTTGCTGCTGCCACCGTTCTCATGAAATCCTGCCCGTCAGGGAGCTACGTGCGAGGAAATCCGGCGCAGGTCGGTCCAAATCGTCATGGTGTGTCGGCAGACGAGTCTGGTGACGACTCAAAAGACTGAGCCGAAATTCTGATGCGGATTCTACTTCTCAATCACTACATTCCTCCAGACCCGGCCCCGACTGGTCGATTGATTGGGGAACTGGCCGAAGTCCTGCGTGAAAACGGTTGGGATGCAGAGTTAGTGAGTGGTTCGCGTGGAGGCTACCGAGATTCTGGTGCTGGAAAAAAATCGAGCAAGCTTCTCGGATGGCTGCGAGCCCACCTTCTTGTTATTTGGCGCGGGACTCGTGCGCCGCGCGCCGACCTCGTCCTGTGTCTGACTGACCCACCATTCTTGCCCCTGACGGCGTCTGTTATCGCTCGATTTCACCGGGCGCGGTTGGCGCATTGGTGCATGGACTTGTATCCGGAATTAGCCATTGAGCTCGATGAAGTTCCGCATTCAACGCGTCCCATTGTTAGGCAGTTGGGAAAATTGATGCAGCGAATTTATCGGTCATCGGATCCGCTGGTTGCTCTCGACGAAGCCATGGCGGGACGCCTTGCTGGAATGGGAGGCGCCGCCGAGCGGGGTCGGATTGAAGTGATTCCACCTTGGGTTCAAGGCTCTGTCGATGTCGGCCCAGAACCTTCCCAAGATCCCGACCGTTTCACTTGGCTGTATTCAGGGAATTTGGGCAGAGCGCATGTATACGAAACCCTTCTTCAGGCTCAGATGAGGATCGAGGAAGCCGATCCTCCGGTGGCCATTGAGCTTGTTTTTCAGGGCCGGGGTGCTCTTCGTGAGGAAGCCGAGGCACGGGCCAATGAGCTGGGGCTCAAGCGATGTATCTTTCGTGATTACGCGCCCGAAGCGGAGCTCGTATGTCGTTTGCGGGAAGCCGACCTTCTTGTCGTGACACTCGATGAAGCACTTTCGGGAATGCTGTGGCCGAGCAAGATGGCTCTCTTAAAGCATTTGGAGCGCGGCATCGTTTGGGTTGGACCCGCGGGGGAGATATCGGACTGGCTAGAAAGCAGGAAGCCCGACTCCGCAGCCTTCCGGCCAGGCGATGGAGATTCTTTGGCCGATTGGGTGCTTACCCAAAGTGCTAAGAAAGCTCGCTTGTCAGGGGGTCAATTGGGCTTAGAATCCGTGCACCAAGAACGCCGAGAGGCATGTCTTCGATTTGAGAAGATACTGCGTCGTGCGGTGCTTGGTTGCCAGTAATGCCCTCTTTACAAGAGCGTCCCAATCCCCACTGACGCCCTCGAATGACCACGACCGATCTTCTCATTTTGTTTGTTGCCAGCTGTGCGATTAGCGCCAGTCTGACGTGGTTTCTCGTGCGCAGAAAGCTTGGGTTCGGTCAGGATGCGCCGGATCACAGGAAGTCGCATACTGTTGAAGTTTCGAGACTTGGAGGCTTGCCGATATTTGTGGCGATTGTCGCTGGAGTCGTTGCGCTGACGGTTCGGGGGAATCTGGAGTTTGCCAAATGGTGGCCGGTTTACCTCTGTAACCTGCTGATCTTTGGTCTCGGATTCATTGACGATATCCGCCCTCTGGGAGCCAAGCTGAAGTTGTTTGGCCAACTTGGGGCCGCCTTGATCGCCTACGGGCTGAACCTTTCGATCGATATAGTCAGTATCCCGTTTGGCGACGGTAGTTTGCAACTCGGCAGTTTGAGCCTGCCGATCACCTTGATCTGGTGTGTCGCGATCACGAATATCATCAACCTCATTGATGGTATGGATGGCCTCGCTTCCGGAATTGGGATGTTTTTGTGCATTTGCCTAGGGGTCGTCGGTTTCGTCGCTGGCCAGCACGGAGTGGCTCTCATGGCAATTCTGATGGCGGGTGCGCTGCTCGGGTTTCTGTTTTTTAACTTTCCGCCAGCCAAGATTTACCTTGGTGATGGAGGAGCCTATTTTCTGGGATTTTTCATCGCTTCGGTTTCGATGACAAGTTCCAACAAAGGCACCGTTGCGGCGGTCTTGCTCGTTGTGATGATCGCTTTAGGACTTCCGATTCTCGATACGGCATTTGCTATCGCGCGGCGGGGGATTCGGGGGCTTCCGCTGTTCCGAGCCGACGCCGAACACATTCACCATCGCTTGATTGTGATGGGGTATTCAAAGAATGCCGCTTTGGTCGCGATGTACACGATCTGCGGCATTTTTTCGGTCATAGGCCTCAGCGTGTTTTTGAGTAAGGGAATGACCCTACCCATTGCAGGGGCCGCAGTGTTCTTGGTCGCGTTGTTTGCCGCCCGATATCTCGGTTACATCGGCGATTGGAAGAATTTGCAGAAGCAGTTCAAGAACGCGATGCGTCGGCGAAAAGAGGTGCAGTATGCCATGATTCACGGCCAACTTTTGGAAGTCGAACTGGATCGCTGCCCCGACGAAGCGAAGTTTTGGGAATTTTTTAAGGTCTCGATGGAACGGATCGGGATGTCGACGGTGGAAAAACCCGACTACGTTCCCCTTCATCTGCGTTCATCCAGTGGTGTTCGCTGGGATTTTTACGTTCCAGAGAAATACCATGCTAGAACGGCGTCCGATTGGCGGACATTGGCCGAATGCCTGCTTCCTGTTTATGTCATGGCGAGAATGAAATGGGCACCTGAATCGTTGCAAGACGAAGAAAGTTCTGGTGGAAACACCCTTGAGGATGCTAATCCCTCACGCTCCATTTGATCGAAAACTTCTCTCTGCTCTCCCCTTCAGACGATGTTCAAAACTGACCACCGTAGCCTTTCTAGGCTGTTTCTCATCACGTTGACGCTTGTTGCCCTCTTTATGGGAGGTTCGACAGAGTCTTGGCAGCGTGGGATCATTTGTGTCGCAATGGGTGTGTGCTGGATCGTTTTTCCGCCGAAGTACTCCCTCGGGCGCGGATTGAACTTTGTTGCCATAGGTTTCTTTCTCGTCTGCGCCTTGGCTTTCTTGCCACTAGGGCTCTTTGGGACACCGGGCTGGCGAGTCTCGCTGGCGGAAGACTTGGGACTACCCCTTTCGAATATGCTCACTCCGCAGCCGTGGATGACTCTTGAGGGGCTAATGCACGTCGGAGTAGGGTTGCTGTGGCTATTTTATTTGTTGGGGCAGCGTTGGAAGGATGAGGAGCGAATTTGGGCGTCTCAAGCCATGGCAATTGGGATCGGAGTTCTCGCTAGCTTGGCGCTGGTCTGTCACTTTTCGGATACCTGGATTTCGTTCTGGGGCTCATTTAAGAACATTGGCCCATTCCCAAACCGAAACCACTTCGGCACGATTCTGGCCATGGGCGCGGTGCTCTGCGCGACCTGTTCTTATGACCTCAAACGGACGAAAAGTCTCGGTTGGGTAGGCTACTTGGTTCTCCTTGTGGTGATTCTTGTAACGATCATTGTCAACAATTCGCGAGCTGGGGTGCTGCTGTTTTTTGTTGGTCTGGGAAGTTGGCTCGCCATTGTTTCATTGGGTGCCCGGTCGACCCGTCGGCTGGCAGTCGCAGCCTCTTTTCTGATCCTCTGCATCACCGCCTTCTTTGTGTTTGGAGGAGGACTCATGGAGCGATTCATGGTCGATGGTTCAGCCAAAGAGGCTCTTCAGTCCGACGGCCGCATTCCAATCTATCAAGACTGCGCCGATTTGTTGTCTCAGAACCCACTGTTTGGCATCGGGCTTGGCAATTTCGAAGGGGTTTTCGCGATCAGCCAAAAAAACTACAACTTCACTGATCGGGTCATCCACCCCGAGAGCGACTGGGTGTGGCTCAGTGTCGAAACTGGGCTGGTTGGACTTGCGCTGGCGATTTGGCTATTACTCGCCGTGGTTCGTAGGGTCGGGGCGATTCGTCCGAACAAGCAGACGAAACGTCGACAGCATCGATTCCGTATGGGTGCTGCTGCTGCCGCTTTGATCGTTCCGATTCACGGAATTTTTGATGTGCCAGGGCATGTGTTCGGCACGCTTTTACCAGCCATGCTTTTGATTTCTCTAGCCGTATCAAATCGCAGCCCGCTGTTCGCGACTCGTTGGCCGACTCACGTGTTCCGCGGTGCGGCGATACCGGTGGTTGTTCTGGGTGTCGTGATGACCATGACTCACTTCAAGAATTGGGGGCTGCCAAGTCGAGAAGGAGCCAAGCAACTCTATGGGCTCAGTGTATTGCTTTCTGGCTATCGCGGAGGATCGGAGAAAGCTTTTGAGTATGCTGATCGCGCCTCAGAAATACGCCCTCTGTTCTGGGAATATCATTTTCAGAAAGGACTGCTTTCTCCACGGGTTGGTCGCAGTCCCCAGCAGACTCGCGAAGACTTTCGGCGGGCTCGTTTTCTTGAGCAAAGATCTACTTTTGTGACGGTTCGCGAGGCGGAACACTGGATGAAATATCATCCCCCTTATGTGGTGTCAGCGTGGCGAGAAACCTTGTTGCGAGATCCCAGTCGCCAGACCGAGCACTACCATGGAATTCTCAAACAAGCTGCGGGGAATCACCGCCTGACGAAATCGGCTAGAGCGCTCGCGACCCTTTCGCCAAGGCTGAAGATCGGTTTGCTGAATGGCCTTCGAGGGGCCGACTTCGAGGACGAATTGGCTCGTATCTTGGAAGACGATCCGAATCTCGACAAACTCAACGACTACGATCGGCAGAGCCTCTTTAAACTCTGGGCAGAGCACGGGGATCGAGATGAGATGGTCAAGCAACTCAGTCAGAACGCCGTCTGGGAGCAGAGTGGTTGGATGTTCCTGGCGGAGAATAGCGCCGAGAGAAACGATTACACAGCAGCGCTCAGGCTGGTCGATTCCCATTACATTATCCCCAAAATCGCTACGATGAGATTAGGAGGGGCACTTGAGCAGTTAGAAAACGAATTCTATCTTCGCCCCAACGATATCGGGAACGGGCTGCGGCTCTACTATGCGCAGGTTCGCAATGGAAAATACGACGAGTCTCTGCGGACTTTGGACAAATTGGAAGGTGTTCCTGGTGCGCCAGATTATCTCGGTTACCTGCGCTACAAAACCTATCGCGACTCTGGAAACGACGAGAAGGCTTGGGAAGCCTTTAAGGGGTTTCAGAACTAGCTAGGTGAGGCGAGGTCTAAGGACTATACTCGCGTCTGAGCCGAATCGGGGCTGCGGAGTTTCCACACCTCAGAAGATTATCCCCACGACGCAGACGCCTCGCGCCGTGCTAGGCGAAATCTGAACAGCAATGGCAGATTGCCTATTGAATCAGACCTTTCCTAGAGTTCTCCTGGGTTACCTTCGTTCTCCCACCAATACGTTAAGGATTCGACATCAAAGAAGTCTCCTCGGTAGCCGGTATTTTCTTGGAAACTATAAACGCACTCCCGAAGCACATCGAGGTGAGGTTCGCTTTGAATCGCTTGGACTAAGGCTTCGTTGACCTGCGAATTGCTTCGCCCCCCTAGCAGAACCGCTGCGCGCATCCTTACTGGCCAATCGTGCTCAGTGCTCCTTAGCAGACCGATGACCTGGCGCGTGCCAAGATCGGCTTCGTCTTGGAGGTCGGGATCGCCAAAAAGCTCCTTAACGGGAAGGCGATATGGTCCGAGACGGTTGCCACCAGCATAGAAAAATTTCACTCGAAGCATCTCTGTTCTGGACGCATGGAGGAGAGACCCTCCCGATTCCATACCTTCCTTCAGATACTCAACCAGTTCGGTATAAGCGGCTCGACTGCCTTCGGCGATCGATTCATCAGCCAGCGCTGTGAGCCGAGTGCGCTCTTTAAGAATCCGCAACTGCTCCTCAATTTCGAGCCCTTGCCGGATTTCCGGGTGAAGATTCTCTACAGAGGCACCGTGAAGCCTAGATGCAGCAGCATCGACTTGCTCTAGGCCATTCTGATTGGCGGCCTCACTTGGCGAATTACTAACTCCATTAGAGTCGGCAGCGGCCTGTCCGGCAATTTTGGAGAGGCTTGGCCACAATACTAATGCTAGACCGGTTATAAACCCAAGTTGAAGTAGGAAGGCCAAGGCTAACCAGCCCAGTCCGAAGCCGTTACGGTAGGGCAATTCGCGCTCTGGATCGTTCTTGGGCGCCTTGTTCTCGAGAGAGGTTGCGTTCTCAAGAGGGAGCTCAGCGCGGACGGAGTCACTCTCGCCATGAGACGGGCGCTCTTCAATTGGCTGCCGATCTTCCTCAGTCGATCCGCCCTTTGGTTGGCGCAGATTGATCCGCTTTTTACCGTCTGGATCGACCCGAATCAGGCCATCCGCTTCGGTCTCTTTGTCGTGGATAGCATCGGCTCCCGCCAGACCACTGAGGTCGGCTTCGGTCGCCCGTTCTTCAGGGCGTGATAGTACATCCAAAAGGAGTCGGTCTTGGACGAAGTCTTCTGTTTCAGTCGATTCCATCGTGATTCTCGGGATCGCAGGGGCTAAACTCCAATCTAGGCCACTCGATTTTCAAGTAAAGGGAGCGATTTGGGAATTTCGTTTTCCTTTGCAGGATTTCTTTCCACGATACTTGTAAATTCGGTCGATTTCCTTTTACCCATCGAATCTGAGCGCGTTAACATCTGCAACCTGTTACGAATATCTTATAATCCATGAGTCGCCCCCCAAAAGAGGATTCTGAATCTACGCCAAAAGCGGTCAAAGCCGCACCGATGTCGAGTCGGAATGTGATGGTGCTGTTGATCGGTTCGCTAATTGCGATCGTCCTGCTCTACGCATGGTGGCCTTACCAACATGGTCACCTTGACTATCGTAGCAGCGTCTTTCGGGGCGTCGTTATGCTGATGGAACTCGATACCGAATGGATCTTCTGTCCGTTCATACCGCTGCTTGTCGGGTTCTTGATGTACCGAAAGCGTAAGTTGGCGATGAAGTATCAGTGGGAAGGTAGCCTGTGGGCGATTGTCCCACTGGTTCTGGCTGCCGCGCTCTACTGGCTCGGGTACAAGGCGGATACCCGTTATGCTGGGTTCGCTTCGGCTCAGCTGATGGTCGGTGGAATCCTGCTGTGGTTCGGCGGTTGGCGTCTGTTTAAGATGATGCTGTTTCCGTGGATGTTCTTGGTATTCACTTGGCCAATGCTGCCTTTAGAGGAGGAATTGGCGTTCCCGCTCAGGCAAATCACTACCGACGCGTCTTCTCAGATTCTCAATCTGATCGGAGTCGAAAACGTCAAGACAGGCACTGCTCTGGTCTCGGCGGCAAATCCGGCCGAAGGGCTTGAGGAGGGAGCTCGCTTTAGTTTGGATGTTGAGGCCCCCTGCAGTGGGATTCGGTCGCTGTTCTCGCTGATGATGATTAGTGCCTTCTACGGCTACATCGCCCTGCGAGGAGGGATTCGGCAGAGCCTCCTCTTTTTGAGTTCGATCCCGCTCGCCGTCTTGGGTAATTTTGTCCGGATTCTGATGCTGACGTTTGGATCCATGTTTTTTGGAACGGAATTCGCCATCGGCACGAATGATCAACACACGGGAGAACTTCACAGTAGCCGCTATCACATGTTTAGCGGCTTCTGTGTCTTCGCGGTTGCCTTGGCTGGAATGTTCGGGATTGCCCGACTTCTTGAACGGTTGCCCTTAGGGAAACCCGGGCCGCTGCCGCTGCCAAGTCGTCCCGCGATGTCTGAACAGGCGGCATTCAATTCCGCGATCATCCGCTCAAGCGTGATTATCGCCCTCGCAGTAGTTCTGTTGATGATCTGCGCTTCATCGACAGTGAGCAGCCGTTTGAGCGATCCGGGCTTGGTGACCAATGAGGCCGGCGAGTTGATTCTCCCCGCAGCTCTGCCAGAACACGGTTACAATGGTGAAGATATCGGCATGTCGTCGAAGGAAAAGCAGGCCTTTGATGAGGGCGTTCAGATGGCCCGAAGTGTCTACTTTGCGGATGGAAAGCAGTTTTTGTGCACCGCCGTGTTGAGTGGCCCGGTGAAACGTAGCCTCCACAAACCCGAAGTTTGTCTGCCTGGTCAGGGTTGGAAAATTGGCAAGTCAGAGGTAGTCACTCTAGAGTCACCCGAAGGGAAAAGCGGTGAAGCGACAATGCTCCACCTCTATCGAGACTACGAAGGCGAAGATGGTCGTCGGATGCGCAGCCGGGCTTACAATCTCTACTGGTATGTCGGTCATGGGGTTTCGACTCCGAGCTATCGAAATCATGTGATCTACAGCCATCGCGATAGCGTCTTTAAAAACATCAATCATCGCTGGGGAATGGCTTCGGTTTTTGGAGCGATGCCACCGGTTCCCGTGACTGAGGCTGATCCGCTTCAAGAAGACGTGGCGATGACTTCGATCAGAGAATTTGCTGGGCTCATGCTGCCTCATCTTCAGAATTTCTAGCGCAGTCTGATCGAATCCGATTCGCTGTTAGCCCGGGTTGCTTGTTGAGCGACCCGGGCTTTTTCATTCAAGGCTCGCGTTGTTTGAGATTTCCCGCATTGCAAGTCCCGCCCAATTCGGCTAGCGATCACCCATGGATTTGACGTTTCAAGCAAGTGACCCTGATGGTGACCTCCTGGGCGGTGATGAGTTGTGCGAAGCTCTGAAGAAGCAGGGTTTTGAAGCCGTGCTTGTTGGTGATAGCGATGCCCCAGAAATCGTTCTCGATGCCTCATCTAAGCTCCTTTTGGAGCTAGGCGAAGACGGCGTGGTTGTTTCGATTTCGTTGCGGGTAACTAATGAAACGGATGAACAGGCTGCTGATCAGTTAGCGGCATCGCTCGATGAACTCGGCTACGAGTACTACGACGATGACGACATGGGCTAGCTAGCTGCAGTTCATTTGGTCCACCAATTCGAAGATTGCGATCGGGCTGCTGTCCGCCTACGAAGAGAGAGATGAAAAAGAAGCCCTTTTGCAAATTGGCCGCAGCGATCGCGGTGGCAACAGTCGCAGCTACCAGTGTCGCGCAAGATGCCGATGGTTGGAAGAAACTCTTCGATGGCAAATCGCTAGACGACTGGAAAGTCCTCAACGGCACGGCTTCTTACGTTGTTGAAGACGGAGCCATCGTTGGGACAACTGTCGAGGGTAGTCCGAACTCGTTCCTGTGCAGCGATGGGGAATACGGTGATTTTGAGCTCAAGTTTGAGGTCAAGGTCGATGACGCGCTGAACTCTGGCGTTCAGATTCGTTCCCGGGTCGCCACCGCTGACGAGCCGACAATCAAAGGGGCGAAGCAGGGCAAGGGCGCGCCGGTTGGCCGCTTCTATGGGCCACAAGTCGAGATCGAGAAGAGCCCCGGTCAATCGGGATGGATTTACGGCGAGGCGACGGGTCTCGGCTGGCTTTCGGCTGGGCCTTCGACCAAAGACAAGGCAACCAACCAGCACAGCCACATCAAAAACGGCGAGTGGAACAGTTATCGGATCGTTGCTAAAGGCAACAACATTCAGACGTGGATCAATGGGAACAAGGTTGCCGATCTCACCAACGATGTGATCTTTGAGACCCACCCCAGCGGGAAGTTGGGCCTCCAAGTGCACTCGATTAAAAAGGGTGCCGGGCCGTTTCAGGTCAGCTGGCGGAATATTCGCATTAAGGAAATTAAGTAGTCCACCACCCTAGAGATCTTGTCCGATTCCAAACAGACCAGTAGTGACCTCAGCAACAGCGTTGTTGACCTGCCCGAGCCAGTCTCGCCACCAGCCGATCCCTGTGATGAAGTTGGCGCCTCTGATATCCAACTAGGGGCGACTTGGAACCCCGACCGAAAACAAACGGGCTTCGCGGTCTATGCCCCAATTGCCAGTCGGGTCGACGTGTGTCTGTTCGACGCTTCGAAAGACGCGGGAACAGCGCCACCAGACATTTCCCGGCAGCTCATCCGCGGCGATGGCAGCGTGTGGACAGGTGTGGTCAACGGCTGTGCGGCACCCGGAACACCCTACGGGTTCCGGCTTTTCGGTGAAGGCTACCCGGCAGAGGGAGAGTTGGTGCTTGACCCGTATGCTCGGGCCTATACCGGGAGCTCTGATTGGCATCCCGCGTTGATGGCAGGGACACGGGCACCCGGAACAGTGCCGACGATTTTGGGTGTGGTTGTCGACGAATCCTTCGATTGGGGAGATGACCAACCGCTCAAGTTGCCATGGTCGGAGTTGGTAATCTATGAGACCCACGTGAAGGGACAAACCCAGCTGTTGGAGGATGTCCCTGAGGATCTGCGCGGCACGTATGCCGGCATGGCGAACGAAGCGACGATCAGCCGGCTAAAGGAAATCGGTGTCACTGCGGTAGAGCTACTTCCGGTTCACCAGCACCTCAATGATGGCTTCCTGATCGAGCGCGGGCTGACAAATTACTGGGGCTACAATACGGTGGGCTTCTTCGCTCCCCACAATGAATGGTCATCATCGGCCCGCCCTGCCGAAGCGATTCGTGAGTTTAAAGGGATGGTCAAAGCGCTTCACAAAGCCGGGATTGAAGTGATTCTGGACGTCGTCTACAACCACACGGCCGAAGGTGGACAGGGTGGCCCGACAATCAATTTTCGCGGGCTCGATGATTTAGGCTACTACAAGAAGCCCATCGACCCTCTCGCTTATTGGGACTGCACCGGATGCGGAAATACTTTCGATGTCGATCATCCGCGAGGGCTTCAAGTCGTGCTCGATTCACTCCGATATTGGGTTCGGGAAATGCATGTCGACGGATTCCGCTTCGATCTTGCGGCAACGCTGGCACGGGAACCTTTCGAATACCGAATCAAGTCCGCCTTCTTCAAGGCAATCGCTCAAGACCCCGAGTTGCGGGCGACGAAACTCATCGCTGAACCTTGGGATGTCGGTCAGGCGGACAGCTATCAACTCGGAAATTTTCCGGTGGGGTGGTCAGAACTGAACGGCCGCTATCGCGACATCGTCCGCCGCTACTGGCGCGGCGACGGCGGATTGGCGGGAGAATTTGCTGGTCGCCTGACTGGCAGCCAGCGGATCTTCGGTCCGTCAGGCCGCGGTCCGCGCTCAAGCGTCAATTTCGTGACCTGTCACGACGGATTCACCTTGCGGGATCTGGTTAGCTACACAGAGAAGGCGAACTCGGCCAATAACGAGGACAACCGAGACGGCACCGGCAATAACCATTCTGCCAACTATGGTGAGGAGGGCGCGACGAATGATTCCGAAATCCTCGCGATTCGGCGTCGGCAGCAGCGCAATTTTTTGGCGACGGTGATGCTTTCTTCTGGCGTCCCTTTTCTGACCGCAGGTGACGAACGCAATCGGACGCAAGGCGGTAATAATAATGCCTACTGTCAAGACGGACCCATCTCGTGGCTCGACTGGTCGTCCTCCCCCGACGCGGATGATCTCGTCAGCTTTACGGCTTCGCTAAGCCGCTTCCGTCGCGAGAATCCGTGCTTCAACCGGAACCAGTATTTTAGTGGCGCTCAAGATGCCGAAACCGGCGTGCGCGATATTTTATGGATCTCTCCCGAATGCTATCCGATGTGCCACGACACCTGGCACGCGGAATCGACACGGGCGTTTGGGGCAATTTTTGATCGTGCGCCAGAGCCGTCGCTCATCAGTGATCCAGCCGATAACAAAAAGGCCGGGCTATTGCTCTTGATACTGAATCCGGAGTCAGAACCGGTGACTTTCGTGATGCCTGGGAAGAAAGGAAATAGGTGGCGTGCGGTCTTAGACACTGCTGCCGATGACGCATTTCAGATCGATGGAGAGGAAATTGCCGGAGGAGGAAACGTCGCATTAGTCGGCCGATCTCTTCAAATTTTGGAACTTGTGGCAGGAGCTTCCGCGAAAGGACAGACCACAAGGCGTCCTAAGAAAGCGCGAAGATCGGCATCTAAAGCAGCGACGAAAAAAGATGAGACGAAAGACTAAAATTCTCTGTACGCTGGGGCCTTCGACTCAGACCCCTGCATCGATCACCCGGCTCATCGAAGCTGGTGCTGATGTTCTTCGGCTCAATATGAGCCATGCCACGGCCGATTGGACGCGGCAGATCTGCAAAGACATTCGGGCAGCAGCTAAAAAGGCCAATCGCGAAGTCGCTATTTTGATGGACTTGCGCGGGCCGTCAATCCGAACAGGGGACATTAAAGCGCCGATTCCTCTGAAGGTCGGTGACCCCATCGAATTCCGACTTGATCCTGAAATCAAACCGACCTGCAAGGCTTCGGTCGAAGTCGCTTATCGAGGTCTCGCTGAGGATGTGAAGCCTGGAGATGCGCTGTTGCTCGACAACGGTCTGATCCACACGCGCGTGACGCATTGCGATCCAGACGTCGTTCGTGGTCAGGTTACTACAGAAGGGACGCTGACATCTCGCCGACACGTCAACCTCCCCGGCGTCGCCGTTGGGATTCCCGCTCTGACCCGAAAAGATCTGGCAGACATCGATCTGGCTGTCGACATCGGTGAATTCGATTTTGTTGCCCTGAGTTTTGCCCGCGAGGCCGAACACGTTAGGCAGCTGGGCGCGATGCTTGAAGAGCGTGGATCGACGGCGCGAGTGATTGCGAAAATCGAGAACCATCAGGCGATCGATAATCTGGACGACATCATCCAAGCGTCAGGTGGAGTGATGGTGGCGCGGGGTGATCTCGGGATCGAATGCGCCTTGGAAGAGATGCCACTGATTCAGCGTCGTATCATCGAGCGCTGTTCCTACTTCGGACGGAAGTGTATTGTCGCGACCCAAATGCTCGAGTCGATGATCGAGAATCCGTCGCCGACCCGGGCTGAAGTCACCGACATTTTTAATGCTGTTCTCGAACAAGTAGACGCAGTGATGCTGAGTGGCGAGACGACCGTCGGCAAGTATCCAGATCGTTGTGTCGAGATCATCGATCGCGTCGCTCGGCGCACTGAACTGGAGTTTCCGAATGGGCGGCCGACTGCTGAAAATCCGCTATTCACTGACAAAGAGAAGACTGCCAAAGCGGCATCGGACTTGGCCAATTCGATTCCGGGAGCAAAAATTCTCGTCTTCACAGCTCGGGGAGTTCTTGGACATCTCCTCGCTCACCAGCGCCCTGAGAGCGCCCCAATTTACGCGTTCAGCCCGCACGAATATGTCGTCCGAAGACTGCTCATGGCTCGTGCTGTTTTTCCATATCTTCTGCCGTTCGGCACTGACGCCGAGAGGATGATCACGACTGGAATCGATCTGCTCAAAAAGGAAGGGTTGTTGAAAAAAGGAGATCCCGTCATTCTCCTCTCTGACGTCTTCCAAGGGGAATACGAAGTCGACTCGATTCTGTGGCGCAAAGTCTAAGCAGGGTAGGGAGGCTCCCGAAAAACCACCACAATCTCTCATCCCATGGCCTTCATTCATGACGATTTTCTGCTGTCGAACGAGCCCGCGCGGCAGCTCTATCATGGCTTCGCCAAAGACCAGCCGATCCTCGACTTCCACAATCATCTTTCGCCAACAGAGATTGCTGGGGATCGCCGTTTCGATGATCTCTACGAGATGTGGTTGGAAGGCGACCATTACAAGTGGCGCGCGATGCGTTGGAATGGCGAACCCGAAGAGTTGATTACGGGTAGCGAGGCGTCAAACTACGACAAGTTTCTGGCGTTTGCCCGCACCGTTCCGAACACGCTTAGGAATCCGCTCTATCATTGGACGCATCTCGAGTTGAAGCGTTATTTTGGGATCGATAAACTGCTTTCTCCGGAAACAGCTGAAGAGATTTGGCACAGCGCTAACGAGCAATTGCAGAGCAGCGTGGACTTGACCGCACGGGGATCGATTCGGGCGTCGAAAGTTCTCGGTCTGTGCACCACCGACGATCCTTGCGACACGACGGAAGCTCACGAGGCGATCAACGCTGACGACTGCGGGTTTAAGGCCTACCCAACATTTCGTCCTGATGCCGGATTCGCGACTCACAATCCCGAAGCCTTCAATAGTTGGTGCGACAAATTGGCGTCGCAGGCTGACATGGACATCACCACGCTCTATGATTTGCACGCCGCTCTGCGCAAACGCCACGACGATTTCCACACCTTGGGTGCGCGTTTGTCAGACCACGGTATGGAGGTCGCCTACGCCGATTTCCCAACCGAAGCCGAGGCAAAAACGATCTTCGATAAAGTCCGGTCAGGCACGGCCGCGAGCCGCGATGAAGTTGGAAAATTCGCCTCAGATTTGATGCTTCACGTCGGCAATCTCAACGCCGAGAAGGGGTGGACGCAGCAGATGCATCTCGGTCCGATTCGGAATAACCGACCCGGATTGTTTCGTGAACGCGGTCCAGACCTGGGCACGGATTCGATGAGCGATGCGCCGCAGACCTCCGCCTTGGCCGCGTATCTCGGCAGACTGGACGAGGACAAAATGCTGCCGAAGACTGTACTTTATAATTTGAATCCGGCTTGGAATTACCCGTTCGCGACCATGGCAGCCAACTTCCAAGACGGGTCAGTTCCTGGGAAGATCCAATTCGGCAGCGGTTGGTGGTTCCTCGATCAAAAGGAGGGGATGGAGTGGCAAATCAATGCTCTGTCGAATTGCGGGCTCCTGTCGCGATTCATCGGTATGCTCACCGACTCCCGCTCGTTCACCAGTTTCGCGCGCCACGAGTACTTCCGACGGACACTGTGCAATCTAATCGGTGCCGATATCGATGCCGGTATGGTTCCCGATGACTACGAATTAGTCGGTGGGATGGTGAGAAACATCTGCTATCAGAACGCCAAGGACTTCTTGGGCCTTGAGGTCGGATAGGGGAGTTGGGCATCGGATGCCCCGCTCAAAAAGAGACATTGAACAGATTGGTGGCGTCGCGGTCTGAACTTCACAACTGAGGTCGAGCGCGGAACAGCGTTGCCAAGCGCTGCCCTGCTGGTATGATCGAAGCCGCCCTCGTTTACCCCCGATCGAGCCAGCGATCAGGAAAATTTCAAGACGAACCGAAGTGAGCTTAGAGAGTGGAGGAATTAGCGGGGCGGCATTGCCCATCGTGTCGATCGCCGATGGGGTTGTCCTCGACGGGCAGGAACCAGTGTTCATTCTTGGCCCCTGCGTAATCGAGTCAGAGGATTTTCTTCGAAGGATGGGTGAGTCGATTGCCCAGATTCGTGACGCACTCGGCATTCGGGTCGTCTTCAAAGCCAGCTACGACAAGGCTAACCGAACTAGCATCAGTTCTTTCCGAGGTCCGGGATGCGCCGATGGTTGCGAGCAGCTCGTTCGGGTCGCCCGTGAATTTGGCATGCCTGTCACAACGGACGTCCACACTCCCGAAGATTGCCAGACTGCTGCAGATGCCGGAGTCGACATGCTTCAGATCCCTGCGTTTCTCTGTCGGCAGACTGATCTGGTCGTTGCCGCAGCCGAAACCGGAAAGGTCGTCAACGTTAAGAAGGGGCAGTTCCTCGCGCCTTGGGATATTCCGAATATCGCCGGAAAGGTGACATCGGCGGGCAATGATCGTCTAGTTATTACCGAGCGCGGAGCCTCGTTCGGCTACAATAATTTGGTCGCTGATATGCGCTCACTTGCGTGGATTCGCGAAGCTGGCTGCCGAGTGATTTTCGATGCTACCCACTCCGTTCAGCGTCCGGGCGGCGAGGGCACAACCACGGGCGGAGATGGCTATTTGGCGCCAGTACTGGCTCGATCAGCCGTGGCTGCTGGTTGTGATGGGGTATTCATCGAAACCCACGAAAATCCCGCCGAAGCACTTTCCGATGGCCCGAACCAAGTGCCGTTAGGCGACCTTCCAGACCTACTGCGTAAGTTGGTCGACATCCACGCGATCACCATTCGTTAGAACGAACTCGCTTGCGCACTGACCCGCATCACCTAGTGATTTGATTCCATGTCCACCTTGCTCCGCTCATCAATGATCCCGGTCGTCTTCCTCGGTCTCGGTCTCGCTGCGTCGTTCCCTGGAAACTTGGCTGAGGCTCAAGACGCCAACAAAGAAAAGACAGCTACCGCTTCGGAGACTTCCGAATCTAAGGAGATGAAGAAGGACGCTGTTGCTGAGGAATCGAACAAGGCGACATCTGGGTTGGTCGCGATCGCCAATTTTATCCCACTGGGGCAGGAGCAGCGTGATGTCCGGTTCCCTTCGTTCGATCGTGGACGGATGGCTTCGGTGATCGACGCTAAGACCATGAAGCGCCTCGACGATGAGCGCTTGGAGATGACAACCATGGTGATCACCACGTACGATGAAACTGGCGACAAAGAGATGACCGTGTCCATGCCGGCTGCGATTTACAATCTCGCATCGGGTGTCCTCGCCAGTGATAAACGTTCGAAAGTCGAGCGCGCTGATTTTGAAATCGAGGGTGATGCAATGCTCTTCGATACCGGTAGTCAGCACGGAAAAATGACGGGGAACGTCCGCATGATCATTCACGACTCGTCTGCCATCGGCCCACTTGGAGGGGCCAAATCCTCCGATAACGTTCAGTAACCATCGCAATTTTCTAGAGATGAAGACTTCCAACCGCAACCGCGTTCGACTGGCGCTTCTGACGCTCGTCGGTATCGCTGCCACGACTTTCAATGTTATGGCCCAGGATCAGAGTGATCAGCTGAAGGCTGCGCTCGATGTCATTAGAAAGGCCAAGGACAAAAAAGGGGATTCCCTAGATCCTCGAGCCAAGAAAATCCTCGAAGGAGGCAATCTTGAAGAACGGGCCCGCCAGGCTTTCGAGAAGCTCGATCAGAACCCCGATCCGGAAGAGCTAGCGCGTTACAAGGAGGCTGCGAACCGCCTCCAGAAGGCTAAGGGCAACATGACGGAAGAGGGCCTGCGTCGTCTCTCATCAGCAGACAGACCGGCGACGACTGTCGCAGCTCCCTCAGAGATTCGGGCGGCTGATCCGAGCGCACCGAAGACCTCCGTTCCCACTGAAGTTGCAGCGGCTCCAGACCCTTCGGCACCGAAGGCTATTCGGATGGAGGTCAAAGAGAAGCAGCGGACAATCATCGAAACCGGTCCTGATGGAACGGGGATCTTCGATGGCGACAAGCGAGTTGCTGTCTTTGTCGATGAGTCCGATGGGGTAAAGCTCGATAATCCACAAATTTACCTCGTTTGCGAAGAGCTAGAAGTTCATTTCAAAGAAGAGGTCAAGAAGGCAGAAGGAGCAGCCCCTGCAGCGGCACCCGGAGACGCGATTGGTGGAATGAATCTGCCGGGAGGAAGTAACATCGAAGTCGCCTATGCCCGAGGCCGCAAAGTCTTCATTCAGAAAAAGAACGCAGATGGCAAAGTTCAGATCGGACAGTGTCGCGAAGCGATCTTCGACGGAGATACCGGTGATCTCGTTATGAAAGTCTGGCCTCAAATTCAACAAGGCGAAGACTTGATCATCGCCACGGAGGAGAGCACACAGATCATTATTAAGCAGGACGGAAAGCTGAAATTCATCGGCGGCACTCGGACTGAGATGGCGAAGCAGTAGCTCTTTTCATCGATCACTGAATCGCTTCTGGCATTTCTGAATCGTGCATTTACGATAGCTTCAAGATCGCCAAACTGCCCTGCGATGGACGAACGACCTTCTCTTACCGACATGAATGCCCCAGGCCAGGCAATACCTCCAGCTACGGGGACACCCGCACCAGCGCGCGGGGCGATTCCTCAGCAAGAAATGGAGCGCTTGGATCCTTCCCAGATGCTCCTTCATACCGAGGGATTGCGAAAGGTCTATGATGGCCGAGCTGTGGTGAAGGGAGTCGAAATTAACGTCAGGCCCGGCGAAATTGTCGGTCTGTTGGGGCCGAATGGAGCGGGTAAGACCACCTCTTTCTACATGATCGTCGGCTTGGTGCCTCCCAACGGTGGACGGGTATTTTTCAATCAGGAAGACGTCACGGGTTTGCCAATGTATAAGCGGGCTCGGCTCGGGATGGGATACCTTCCCCAAGAGGAGTCGATCTTCCGCAAGCTCACCGTTCGCCAGAACATCATGGCGGTGATGGAAACACTGAAACTCAGTTCCAAGGAGAAGCGCTTCCGTTGCGACAGCCTCCTAGAGCGTTTCGGAATTTCCCACGTTTCTAACAACGCGGCTCTGACCCTTTCTGGTGGTGAGAAGCGCCGTTTGACGATTGCCCGCTCCCTAGTTTCTCAGCCCAAATTGCTGATGCTCGATGAGCCCTTCTCTGGCGTTGATCCGATCGCGGTCGGAGAGATTCAGGATATCATCACCTCACTGCGTGAAGCAGGTCTGGCGATTCTGATTACTGACCACAACGTTCGTGAGACTTTGGCCATTGTGGATCGCGCCTATCTGATCTTTGAAGGTAAAGTGGAGCGCGAAGGAACTCAGGAGTTTCTGGTCAATGATCCGGTTTCTCGTGAATTGTATCTTGGCGAACGCTTCAGTATGTAGGATACTATTGGTGGCCCAGATGTCGCGGCCACCTCATCTGCAGGATTTCTCGTTGATGCGAGCCCTGTTTCTGGGGCAGCCCTGACAACTGAGAGTCACTAAGGCGACCGGTTACGGGATATTGAAAACGGGTGGTGGACTTCGTCTGCCTCTTTCGGGATCTTCGTGGCCGGTGCTGAATGACCAACCGATCGAAACCAGAATAACATCAGATGCAGAAAGCCAACGTCAATCTTCCTATCACCGTTACTGGACGCCACGTCAGCGTTACTGAAGCGATGCGCAATCACGCCCACAAAAAGATCGAAGGGCTCCACTTGGACTACCCGAAGATCATCGAAGCACGTGTCATCCTAGACGTCCAAACCCACGGGCAGATTGCCGAGGTTATCTTGTTTTGCGCCAACCATATTCATATCGAGGCGAAAACTGAGTGTGCAGACATGTACACCGCGATCGATGAGACAATGACCAAGATCGCTAGGCGGATGCGTAAGCATAAGACACGCCTCCTGAAGAAGCATCGTCCGCGCAAGCATGACATTCGGCATATCCATGAGCAGGTTTTTCAAGGTCAACTCGTCGAACTTGATCCGGCTACTGAAGAAGACGCGCCGGAGGTGGAGCCGTTCACGATTCACGAAGACCACTACAGGATTCGCCCGCTGTTCACTGATGAAGCGATCATGGACATGGAGCTCAGTGAGCGCCCATTCGTGGTCTTCACCAACGCCAAAACCAATCGATTGAGTATTCTCTATCGCCGTTCGGATGGCGACTACGGCGTCATTGAGCCAGAGCCGAAAGAGTAAGAGAAACGGTTCGAGCGTCCCAGTTTTAGGGGAGCTTAATGACGGCGTATTGACCCGCCTTAGGGAAGGTCTGATTAATTCGGGCTGCAACTCGGAAGAAGCCCCCGCGCCGTGAAACCCGTGGCATGACCGTCTCGGTCATAGACCCAGAGTGCGACGACCGGGACGGTCGTGCAACGTTCTTGGACGAAGCACGGAGCTATCTTCAATTCCATCTTTGTGGCAGGTGGCGAATTGATCAGACTTCCCTAGGATGGTCTGAGGAAGTTAATTTAAATGCTGGCTGTTTCGCTCCCGTCGAATCGGAGTGAAATTGACGGATGTAATTCCTCTTAGCCTCCTTCTCTGCCAGATTGGGATTGCGAGTCTCTTCGCTGAAGAGGGGCCGTTTCTCTCTGCACCTGAGGGCCTAACCACTCCCCCGCCTAATTAGCACAGGCTGACTGTCGAAAAGGTTCGTGCGTATTGGCTGAGCAATCTTCCTCCCGTCATCTACCCGATGGCCGTTGATCACCTCGGCCAGCGAAGTCCGCTGAAAACTAAGGAGACAGTCGCAGCAGAAAAGAAGAGAGGCGCACTCGAGGCGTCAACCCGCAAGGGCGTTTGGGACGATCGGGCCCAAGTTCTAGCATTGGAACATAACATCGCTGCAGCGAAATTGAGGGGGGATGAGGATGAAGCGATTCGCGAGGAACTCCGACTGTTTCGATTTCATGAGCACCTAGCTTCGTGACCGACGAGTAACGCAGGTATGGGTAAAAAGAGCCGTGATCATGTTCCAACGTGAGCGAAGCGAACCTGATTCCATGACAAATTTCCCCTCAATTTTTTCAACGGATTAATCGTTCGGGACACTAGCGAAACTTCGTCTTCTCCAGCACAGATGGAGGCTGAGAAAGAGCGTCGCGCTGCCAGTCTTGCCCAAGCCGCCGCTGCTCGGGATCAGGGCGATGCCGCTCGAGTTCAGGCCCAATTGGTGAATCAGATGCGTGAGGCGGCCGATAAGAATGCGCTCTATAAAGCAAACCGCCGTTGGGTCGATCTACCTGCTGCTCATTGGGGTCAGTAGCGGTCTCTGCCCTTAGCAGAAAATATTTCGTGAAGTTGATCCCTTTCGTCTTGGAAATGGGAAGATCTTCGCCAATGTGGGGCAATGAACCGACTATCGTCCATCCTACTATCAGCAGCATTTCTCACCGTCGGAAGTCTGCAAGCCCAAGAAACCGCTACGACCGCTAAGACAACTGGTCAGGGCGATTGGGTGTTTCAATATCGAGCCGACCTCTCGTCACTTCCCGAAGGAGCCGACGCTCATATTCGTAAAGCTCATGGAGGCTTTGCCGTAGATCGTCAGGGCAAAGGTGACGTCTACTTCCATCTCGACGGCTATGGCCTGATTCACCTTAGTCCCGACCTTTCTTCGATCGAAAAAATTGAGGGCGACCCAGAGTTGGCCAAAGGCAATGGCCACAACACCAGCATGGGTTATGACAAGGAGGGAGCACCTTATTTAGTCATCCCAGACAACAAGCGCGGTCTTGTCTTGTTCGCCGATACTCAGGGAAAAATTCTCCACCAGCTCGGTCGTCCCGAAGCCCTCGAATGGTTCATCGGCATGGGATTCGCTCCCACTGATACGCTGGTTCTCGATGGCAAAGTCCTCATCGCAGACGGTTATGGGTCTCGCTACATCTTCCCAGCAGAGCCATTTGGCGAATACGTCAAAGGAATCCACGGAGGAAGACCGACCTTCACAACCAGCCATGGTCTTGACCTCAATCCGCTCACGAAGCAGGTCGCTATCGCGGATCGCGAGGCTAGTCAACTGCGCTACTTCTCTCAGAACGGCGAGGAAATCAAAGATGGCCGGAGTGCCGTTGTCACCAAACTTCCCGCTGGTGCGCGACCTTGCGATATCGACTACATGCCTGACGGAACCGCGGTCGTGGGTTGCCTGCGCGGTGCTGGAAATGCGCCTGGTGAAGTCTACATTCTCAACCCCGCCGGTGAGGTTCTCTCGGTGATCAAGCCGAAGACCGATCTGGGATTGAGTGAAGGGAATACCAACGTCGAGCACGTTCACAATGCGTCTTGGACGAAGGTTGGAGACACCGTTTACCTCCTTGTCTACGCCTGGAATCCCGGCGGGTTTGTGGTTTTGGAGCGAGTCTCAAAGTAGTCGATTTTCCAATCTTAATCCCTAGAATCATGTCGCACCAGCCAATCCCCCTAGAGGATTTTTTCGAAGATGTTATCGGCAAAACCTGTCGCGGATTGGGGATCGATGACGGAACGCTTAGCTTTATTACCGGAGTCGATGAGGCCAAAATTGTCGGCCTGAAAAACGGTGAGTTCGATGAGCAAGCCTGCCGCGAGTTGTGCTCGACCTTGAGTTTGGATGCCGACGCACTGGTCGCCATGGCTGCTAAAACCTGGGCACCTAAGCCGGTTGATGTTTCTGGGCTTCGCCAATTTCATTCGATCTATGGCGGTGATATGGGCGTGAATGCTTACGTCGCTTTTGATGAAGCGACCAAGTCGGCGGCAGTCTTTGATACCGGAGCTGACGCCAGCGAACTGATCTCCACAGTCGCTGAACTCGGGCTCAAGGTGGAAGCGGTGCTGATCACTCATACTCACCACGACCACATCATCGAATTGGATCGGGTGCTTACGGAAACCGGAAACCCTCCGTGTTTTGTTAGCGATCGCGAGCCGCTCCCTCAAGCGGAGGGGTTTGCTCCTGGGCGCACTTTTCAAATTGGTGGCCTGACAATTTCGACTCGCAGTACCACTGGGCACTCCGTCGGCGGAGTCAGCTACGTGATCGAAGGTTTGTCGAAGCCTGTGGTCATCGTTGGCGACGCCTTGTTTTCGTCATCGATGGGAGGCGGTGTTGTCTCCTTTCCAGACGCTCTGGAAAGCAACCGTCGCGAGCTCTTCACGCTTTCCGATGATTGCGTTGTCTGTCCTGGGCATGGCCCCATGAGCACCATCGGTGAGGAGAAGGCTCACAATCCTTTCTACCCAGAATTCAAGTAGCTCTGGTCAATCACCTAAACTCCTCTATTCATGAGCAAAGCAAAAATCGGATTTGTTGGCGTCGGTAAAATGGGCGCTAACATGGCACTTCACCTCAACGACAAGGGCTGGGATGTAACCGCCGTTTACGATATCGATCGGGACACTGCCAGCGCTCTAGCCGATAAGATCGGAGCGAAAGCTGAAGACAGTCTATCGGCTCTCACCGCGGCCGCAGACACAGTCATCACAGTGGTATCAAATGATGCTGCGATGCGCGCCATTTTCCTTGAGGGAGATGACAATCTTCTGACCGGAGCCGAAGGAACCACCTTCATTAACTGCGCAACACTATCGCCTGAGATTCATCGTGCGATTGAAGCAGCCGCCCAACCAGTTGGCGCAAAGTCGCTGGAAGCTTGCATGGCATCATCGATCAGCCACGCCCGCGAAGGGAACCTGTATTTGATGCTGGCTGGGGACGAATCGGTGTTCGATGAACAGAAGGAACTCCTTGAAGAATTGAGCGTGAATCTGCGTTTTGTTCCCGGTGGCACTGGTAAGGCTGCCGAGGTTAAGGCGCTGGTCAATATGGTCATGAATATCAACACCGCTGGGCTCGCCGAAGGGCTCGGTTTGGGTGCTGCGCTCGGACATGATATCGATATGCTTTGCGAGGTGTTTTCGCAGACCGGCGCCAATAGCCGTGTGCTCGAAACCGATGCCGAAGACATGCGCGACCGCGATCACGAATGCTGGTTCTCTGCGGAGCATGCAGCCAAAGATTCTGGAATCGCCGCAGATCTTGGTTCCGAGGCTGGGGTCGACTTGCCAGTCAATGCCGCGACGATTTCCCAATACCAGAAAATGGTCGATCTCGGACTAGGCGATCTCGATAAATCAGGCGTCGCCGAACTCACTTTTCCGGGCCGCCAAGGGTAGCTCGCTCCAACGAACAACTAGACTAAAAAACCATGACAATTCCTACCATCACTTCAGGTATCGCAGGCCCACTCGGCGTTCTCCACATGCCCCGTTTCTGGCAGAAGGTTAGCCTCGACGTCGTCGGTAAACTTCACTCGGACTACCCTGCTTGTGGCGCTGGCTATGACCAGATGATGCTCGATGCCCTCGGTCTAGATAAGGACGCGACACTGGCATTTTTTCAGCAGAATAAGCCGACCTATGTTCAGTTTGAAGCTTGGGTCAAAGACAATGCAACCTCGCTCGACGGTGGCCCTGGCTTCAATGAAGCCGTCATCGGTTACAACCACGATGACGACACTCGCAATGGGATTCTCAACGCCGTTGGCCTATCGGGTGCGGATATCCCAGACGCCGTCAGCCTTAACAACCTTGAGGACTGGCACGACTTCCACGGACAGGAAATCGCGTAGCGCCTGCGAGCACGTTTTTTAGAAGGCCGGTGGGTATTTCCTACCGGCCTTTTTTCGTCCGGCTATTCTGGCGCAGGAACGAGTTCCGAGGCAGGCACATCGGCTTCAACCTCTTCTGTTTCAGGCACAGTCGAAACGCTCTTTCCGGTCAGAATGAGTTTGCCATCACGGATCTCGATACCCTCTAGATTGCCGAGCGCGTTCGGGTCTTCCGCGAGCAAGTTTTCGCTGCCAAGTTGGCTAGCTACACTGGCCGGCATTTCTTTTCCGTTCACGATCAGGTTGGTGAGATAGACGGCGGTTTCGCCATTAACGACTTCGGCTCTGAGTGTCGCATCGCCGTTGACGAATTTCCCTTTAAACATGGGAGTGCCAGGCGGAATGGCCATACTGACAGAAGCGGTTAGCTGATCGCCTTCGATCGAGACTCGTGCATGATCGGCGATCTCGTCAAAATCGGGGTGGTGAGCGATTAACAGATTAATCTCTTCTGCCGTCAACTCGAGTGGGTCTGTTGGCTCGCCTGCATCAGTTGCATCGCGAAATTGATCAAAGCGCTCTTTCAGAGAATCCGAAATTTCAGGAGATTCGATGGAGACTTCAGCAAAGGTTACTGGGGTATCCGCTACGAACGGTTCGAGGTTCTTTTTCAGCGTGATGTAGCCAAAGATTCCTCCTGCGATCACTAAAACTAGCACGAGTGCCGCGCAGCCAATTCCGGCCCCCAGGCAACCCATTCCCTTCTTTTCTGATTCCATGTCGTTACACTAGAACGGACAAGCCAATTCAGCCAAATACAATACCCGCGAGAATTTGCAGTCCCTAAAATTGGTGGAGCTCGATGCCTTCTCCGAGCCCACCAATCCGATTGACGAGAGCTTGGACGTTCGATCGCCAAACAGTCAGATTCGGCGGTGTCGAGGCGCGCCCCGATTTGGGAAAATACAAGTAGGTGACACCCAGAGAATCCACCGCACGTCGTGTCCCAGACGCCTTTGGATTGATCGCGATAGCCAGTTTGAGTGAGGCTTCACCGACCTTGTCATTTGGGCCCGCATCTCCCAGCACCGCGGGGAAGATCCGCCCTCCAACTACCACCGCAGCGTAGTCGCCGATGTTCGGTGCGAAGGGTGCCTTACTCGTGACCCACCCCTTTGGTAGAACAATAAATGGGTCGTCGGTGGCCAGTAGATAGCTGCGCTTACTCAGCGAGAGTCGGGTTTGAGTGCCCATACCTCGAGCATTCGCCCGATAGATCTGAGAATCGCAACTGGCTAAAAGTTCTCTCCAAACGACGCCACCATCGCGTGCAGACTCAGCTTCGATCTGCTTTCGCATTTCCTTTAGCCGACCAACAGCCCCAGGATAGTAGTCGAGAAACGGATTCCGATTGGTCGTCGTTTTGGCCCAGCTCAACGAAGTTTCTGGCAGATACCAGTTCGAGATTCGGGCAGTGTTGTAGTCGGCGAGTGTGGATCGTCGATCGGGGTCAGAGCCGTCGGTGACGCAATCCATGTCTGCTTGGACGAGAAGCACTTTTTGACCTGTCTCCGGATGTTCGAGCCTGAGAATCGTTTCGCAGTCGAACCAATTGTGGGGTGTCAAAACCGCCCCGGATTTGAGAGTCGCGAGTTTGGACGCATAGAGCTCATCCCAGCGCGAGGACAGTTCGGCCGTCTTCATGAGATTGGTCAATCCGGGAAGCACCTTGGGCAACTCTGGATTGATCCGGCTCAGACCAGCGACTGTCTTGACTGGGGTCGGCTTGCGTACCGTGACGACTTCGAAGATCGGCCCGCCTGCTTGGTTGCCACCTCGGATTGCTGAAGCACCACCAGTGGATGTTTCGACCGACCAAGTTGCGGATTTCGGCATTTGGGCTTCGGCGACTACGGAGAAAAATACCGGGATCACGAATAAGGCGGCGCTTGAAAAGGGGATCTGCATTTCTCAGAATAGCCGGGATCTTCCAGCTGTCATGAAAACCGGCATTGCCGACCGATTTCGCCCGTGTAGATTCGCAACGTTTCGCTCATCATGTCTACCCAACGCTCTCTTCTCGTTACCGGCGGTGCCGGATATATCGGTTCGCACACGGTCAAACTCCTGAAGTCGCTCGGCCACAAGGTCGTGGTCTTGGATAACTTCGTTTTCGGTCATCGCGACGCGATCGTCAGTGATGAAGTGATCCTCGTTGATGGGAATGTCGGTGACGCTGCCTTGCTCGATCAATTGTTCTCCGAGCACAAGTTCGATGCCGTCATCCACTTCGCCGCGTTTGCTTATGTCGGTGAGTCTGTCGAGAATCCGCTAAAGTATTACCGGAACAACACCGCCGAGCCCCTGACGCTGATTCAGGCGATGGTCGATCACAACTGCAAGGCGTTCATCTTTTCGTCGACCTGTGCGACCTACGGAACCCCAGAGATCATTCCCATTTCCGAGGCCGAAACTCAGAAGCCGATCAATGCCTATGGTCGCAGTAAATATTTCCTCGAAGGCGTTCTTCAGGACTGCGACATCGCTCACGGAATTAAGAGTGTCTTCCTTCGCTATTTCAATGCCAGCGGCTGTGACCCTGATGGAGAAATCGGTGAGGATCACAATCCGGAAACCCATTTGATTCCACTCGTTCTCCAAGCCATCACCGGTGAGCGTGATAAGCTGACGGTGTTCGGAACCGACTACCCAACTCCTGACGGGACTTGCATTCGCGACTACATCCACGTCGTCGATCTGGCATCAGCTCATGAAAAAGCACTGGGCTATTTGCTTGGTGGTGGCGACACAATTGCCTGCAACCTCGGAACAGGAAACGGATTCTCGGTGAAGCAGATCATTGAGACTGCTGAAGCAGTCACCGGCAAAAAAGTTCCCGTCGAATACGGTGACCGCCGTGCCGGCGATCCGGCCGAACTCATCGCCGACCCCAGCCGTGCCAAGGAAGTGCTCGGGTGGGAAGCGCAACACAAAGACCCCCAAGCACACATCGAAAGTGCTTGGGCATGGATCCAAGGCCCCACCGGCGGCCACTACGAGAAGTAGGCCTTAGGCGTTAAGGCGTAGCCAAAATCAGTCGCACACTGTCCGTTCTCAATCGTGCGTTCGTGAGGGCCTTTGTAAGGGCTTCGCGTTCGCTGCGGGCTAGTTTGAGTTCGGCATCGCGGATTGGGTGACCCAAGCCGCGGAGTTGCTCGAGACGAGCGATCTCGGCGTCCATCCGTTCTTCCATCACCGCGAGAGCTTCGGTTCTAACCTTTTCGGCGAATTTCTCGCCGCGGGCGGTTGCGGCTTCCATCATTCCGGGAACAACGGCTCGCAGGTTCTTGCCGTTTTTGCGTAGCCAACCGAGTTCGCCTTCTTTGGCTCGCTGTAAAAGTTCGGCACCTGCGAAGTCTTTCGAGCGGTCTTTTCCGTGATGATCAACCAACGCCACAAGCGGGGTCGGCGGTAGGAAACGTTCGGCGTGAATGCGCTTCGGAGCGACGCACTCAACGACGACAACAAGCTCCATCAATAGAGCTTGTTCGGGGGCGGAATCCATTCGGGAAAAGGCACAGTTTCCGCGTTCAGATGCCAGAAGACTCTCCATGGCACTGGTCACCATCGGGTGGTCCCAAGTGAGGAAGGTCAGCTCTTCACGATGCAACGCGATCTCGCGATCAAAGGTGATCGAGATTCCTTGGTCGGGGAGCCCAGGGAATACCGACGCGTCGAACAGGTTCTCCGGCTTGAGCAGAAACTCACTCTCGCCCAAGTCCTCGACGGTGACGCCAAAGTGGTCGAGCAAGCGCAGGAAATATTTCTGAAGTTGCCAGTCCTCGTCTAGCTCTTCAATCGCGACCGTCAGCTCTTCGCCCTCTTTGGGTCGGTGTGAGCTGATCTCAAGTAGATGATCGCGACCAGATTCCAAGTCGGCGTCGATTTCGATTTTGGCGGCCTTTGTGCGGTCGATCAGGTCGGGTAGACCCACTTCCCAATCCGAGGTGCCAATCGAGGCAGCCTTCTCCATCGCGGCTAATTCGTCTCCGAACCTTCTTAGAACTTCGCGCGATCCGTGAAGGGTTTTTGCAAAGGCGTTGAGCCCCTTATGATACCACATCGCCCACAATTCTTCGGTCGTCCCAATGAGATAGGGGACGTGAATGTGAATGTCGGATTCCTGACCGATACGATCGAGTCGGCCTATGCGTTGTTCGAGCAAGCCGGGGTCGGCGGGAAGATCGAAAAGTACGAGGTGATGAGCGAACTGGAAATTCCGTCCCTCCGATCCGATCTCGGAACAAATCAGCACCGAAGCACCGTCTTCGTCCGCGAACCAAGCTGCGTTGCGATCGCGTTGCAGCAGGCTCAAGTCTTCGTGGAATACCGCCGTTGCGCTAGTACTGAGGATGGCTGCTAGCGACTCTTCGATTTCGATCGCCGTCTCCTTGCTGTGGCAGATCAGTAAATGTTTCTCACCGGGAGCTGACTTAATCACCTTAGAAACCCAGCGCAGCTTCACTTCGGTGGCCGCTTGTTCGTCCGGGTTATCGAGGGCGTGTAGGTGCGGAAGACGAGTCGGGAAGCCTTCTAAAACCGTCCGGCGATTCCGGAACATGACCCGTCCAGTGCCGTGTAAATCGACGAGCCGGTCAACCAGCACATCTCTGAATTCCTGATCTTTGGTTTCGAAGGCAGCGTCCGCTGAGGTTCCTTCGCCGAGTAGTTGGTCGAGAAGTTTCAGGCTATCAGCTTTCAGAGTTTCTCCTGAACGCAATTGATCAGCCAGCTGCGAGATTTCTCCGAAGTGCTCCGACTCAGTGATAAATTCTTCGAGATCACTAAAGCGATCAGGATCTAGTAACTGGAGCCGGGCGAAGTGTCCCTCACGGCCCAACTGTTCGGGAGTCGCAGTCAGTAGGAGAAGCCCTGGAGTGTTTCGGGCGATTTCGGCGACTGTCCGATACGCTGGGCTCGGCTGTTCTGGAGTCCATTCCAGATGATGCGCTTCGTCGACGATCGCCAAGTCCCATTCGGCCGAAGCGATCTGTTCCGCGCGCTTCGAATTCGATGCGACCCATGAGGTCGGGCAGAGCACCAACTGGTCATCGAAGAATGGATTCAGTGCCTTGTCGACTGCGTCGTCATCCATCTCAGCTTCGATCGAGCGTGCGCGTTCTTCGTCGTAGATCGAGAAGGTCATCGCGAAGCGACGGTAGAGTTCGACGAACCACTGATGAACAAGTGCATCGGGAACCAAAATTAAAATGCGCTGCGCTCGTCCACTGAGGTGTAAACGATGAAGGATTAGGCAGGCTTCGATGGTTTTTCCAAGACCGACCTCATCCGCCAAAAGCACCCGTGGGGCAAACCGGCCGGAGACTTCGTGGGCGATGTAAAGCTGGTGCGGAATCAGTGAAACCCGACCGCCGATCAGTCCGCGGATCTCGCGTTCCCGGTTGGCATGCTGGTGGCGAAGAGCGTTTTGCCGAAGCCGCCAGAGGTGGGGTGGATCGACTAAGCCTGCCATCAATCGAGCTTCAGGCTTCTGAAAGCTGATGGTGTCGGAAAGGGCACTCTCATGGAGTTCTCCACCCGATTCCGACAAGTAGATAATACAACCTTCTTCCTCGCGCGTCCCCGAGACTAGAAAGTTGGCGCCAGCCTCATCGCGAATGTTGTCACCAGGTTCGAACGCGACCCGTCGAAGAGGTGCCGTACGGGTGGCGAACGTGAAGGATTCTCCAGAAGCCGGGAAATGGGCTTGGACGGTGGTAGCGTCTGCCTTGAGAATTAGAGCTAACCCCAGTTCTGGCTGGGTTTCGCTGAGCCAGCGCTGGCCGGCGGAGAAGGACGAAGGTGCGGCGGGCATAATCGTGTGGGCTCCGAGTCTACAGGGAACCAGCGTTCCAGCAAAGAGATATGGTTGCGATTTTTTAGTTTTTAAGGACGGCCGCTATTTGGGGGCTACCTATGCAAAAACAGCCCAATGAGATTAACCACGATCGTAAGGATCACAGAAATTAAGATCATCCACTTCCACGAAAAGAACACCTTCACACGAGGCCGACCACCGTTTTCGCTGTCATCGAAGGCCTCCTTCATTTTTTCGTGAACCTTTCTTTCGGCGCGTTGGGTCGCTTTGGGAAACAGGCGCGGCACGATGTTCAGGAGAAGAGTCAGAACGATTGATGCGATGATGGAGTGAACGAGAAAATCCTGCATGGGTTACTACTACTAACTAAAAGGCAGAGTCGCATCTGCTGAAAGGACGCCCGGAGCAATTGACGGCTCGGCGGGCCGCGGTAGCTTCAGCGAACAAGACGTCGGGTTTCGGCCCTAACGAACCAAATGGATCTACTCACCCACAGCGATTCTGAGACAAAGGCCGCCGGCCGGGAGTTCTTCCAAGAGCATCTGGCTGCGGCTTTCGAAAGCTCGGGAACTCAGGGAGCATCCGTGGTGGCTCTGGTCGGTGATCTCGGCGCGGGGAAAACTCACTTCGTGAAGGGGCTCGTTGAGGGCGCAGGTTACGAAGGCGATGTCACTAGCCCAACGTTTTCGCTCGTTCGAGAGTATCAGGGAGCCGTGGCCGAGATCTGCCATTTTGATTTTTACCGGATCGAGCACGAGGTGGAACTCTGGGAACTAGGATGGGAAGACTACCTCGATCGGAGTTCAGTATTGGCTGTGGAATGGGCCGACCGCTTTCCGGATGCGATTCCCGACGGAGCGATTTGGGTCGACTTGGAGCACGTGGCCGAACCTTTCGGAACCCGTCGCATCCGCAGCCGTGAGCAAGTAGGGGAGGGGGCTTCATGAGAACGGTTCTGGCGATCGATGTATCGACTCGGAGTGCTTCGGTTGCGGTGGTTCGCGGAGACGAGGTCGCCCTAACCGCGAGTTATACGTCCGAGCGGTCTCACAACAGCCGGATTTTTGAGCCGATGGCTGAAGCTCTCGAGAAGTTTTCCGATATTTCGGCTCTCGTTGTCGGCACCGGGCCGGGGAGCTACGTCGGTATTCGGATCGGTATCTCCGCAGCGACCGGAGTTTCGTTAGCGCGCGGTTTGCCAGTAGTAGGCGTCCCATCTCTGCTCGGACTCGTCAGTTCGGATCAGGCGATCCAGACTGGTAGAGTCGCGAATGGGTTGGTGATCGGCGATGCCCGTCAGGGGAAGATTTGGACGGCCGAAATCGTCAATTCACAGTTGGCTGCCGATCCAGTCGTGCACCTACCAGAAGACGCGCTGAAACAAATCAATGCGGATCCTAACCGGCGATTGGTGACCATCGATCCAGAATCGCCGATCGACATCCCCGGAAGAGACGTGGAGGTTGTCTTGCCCAGTGCAGCAGCTCTCGGGAGTTACGCTTCGAGCCTTTCCGATAGCGAGTTCGCGGAGATGCTTGAGAGTCCAGTGGTGCCGATCTACTTGGCTCCACCGTTTGTTACGAAGCCTAGAAAGATCGGTAGGTAGGAGGCATTACGGTGGCATAGCAGTGGGGCTTAGTAAACGTCCGCTGGACGCCTAAAGATCTGACCGAAGTGTCCTGCGATCCCGCCGATAATAGCGAGGCTTCCCTGAGCTACAGCGATTAAGCGGTTTGAGATGCCGCCGAACTGGCTCTTGTCGACGCTGGGGTGATAAACTATCGAAATGATCGCTACAATAAATACCGCCCATAAGACCACGTAAAACGAGGGCCGATCAATGAAGTAGACAAGGAGAAGTAGACCAGTAACCCCTCCTAAGAATAGGGTAGTGATCGCGGATTTTCTAAATTTTTCGATCGTTGGTAGGCCCGCTTCGGCAACGCTGGCATTCAACTGTGAAGCCAAGTTCTCTCTGGCTTCCTCGCTAACATCTGGGTCGAGTCGGTTGAGCTCTGTTTCGATCCTCTGACTAAGAACGGCAGCATCGCCGCGATTGGTCTTCCATAAGAACATTCCGACACCAATGGAGGCGATCAGGAAAAGAATGGTAGCTAGGGTGGCTGCAAGCTTCATCGCGATTGCGTTGTTTCGAGGATGCGGAGCGAACGAGATTTCGTTCAACCGGTAGTCGCTATCGTGCTTGTAAACAGTCGCCGGGCAAGTGTGATCACGGATACTCCCGCGACTGGCCATTCCTCATTGGCTACCAAAATCATGTGACTAACATAAGCTCAGCTTTGCCATCCGACAACTTGCAGGTCAGGGTTGCCCAATCGGAAGCCCGACAAAGCCGCGTCGAGTCTTTTCCTTGCTAGCTGATCAGCCCGAGCGCTCCCGCTCCGAAGGCTAAGGTGAAATACAGGAACAACACGGTGAGCGCGTGATAGCCAGCGCGCTTCCAGGGGCGGTCTAGGTGACGACTGACATCGAAGACTGGCTGAAGGCAGAGCCGAATTCCCCAGAAAACAGCCATGAAGCCGAGCATCACTCGAGCCAAGACGGAGCCAGTGATGAGATGCTCTCGAAAGCCGAGATTGAGGACGAGAAAGAACACCATCGAGAGAACAATGTAGCCTCCGTAGGTAATGTACATCTGGCGGTGGAGTTTCGGAATGTCTTTGAGCTCAGTCTTCCAATCCAGTGAGAATGGAACTAACGAAGCGGCGAGGATGACGCCCAAATGACCGAGGCCAGCGAGCAAAAGAAGAGTGTCCAGAGATGGCATGTTCATGGCTAGTTTAGCTGGGATTTTAAGGCTTCGACGAAGGGCAATATGGCCCGTGTAGCGAATTCGGGATGGAACAGCAATCCCAGGGGCAGCCCGAGAGTCAGCATCGTGAAAAGCCAACCTCTCATGCCGCCTTGGATACCGGTCGAGCGTCCCCAACCAGAGCGCTGGATCGCGATCGCCAACCACTGAATGAGGAAGTAAAGAGTTGGTTTGCCATAGCCGCCTCGCGCCGGGACAGAGATCACGACATCGTGAACAATCCCGCTAAACAGGAACACAGCAAACGCCGCCCGCGCGGCTCCGAGCTTCTTAGTCAGCGGTCGAAAGATCGTCAGTGAAGTCAGATCGCGGAACGCCGTGTTCCAGCGCGCGCTCCAAAATTCCGACACGGATGTTGAAGCCAGCGGCTGTTGCATCAGAGGAGTCGCTTGAATTCCCACCGAGTTCCAGAAGCAGCTGACCAGAGCGAGAGCGCCAAAGTGGAGCAGGAAAATGATCCCCAACATCCCGACCCACGCGACCACCAAATCGGGAGCCTCTCCAACGAGTTTCGGCGCAAGTCCAAGCAGCAGTGTTGCACCGAGCGCGGTCAGCAAGCCGGCGATTAGCCAGCGATTGGCTGTTACCCTTTCAGGAGCCCCAACCACAAAGCCCCTCGCATTCAGACCAGGCCAAGCAGTCCAGTAGGCCAGCTTTCGCCACATTGGCACCGGAGCCGTCCAAGTCACCGACAACCAACTCAGCCATTTCACACCGACGAAAATCGCGACGCTCAAGGCCCACATAATTGCCCAACTCGGCTTCGCCCTCGTCACCCAAATCGCCAACGCCGAAAGCGCGACAACCGGTAGCCAAGCGATGAGGGCTTTGAAATTCACATTCTAATGTTTCAGTAATTTCAGAAAGTTCAACAAGTTATTCGCTGTGAACTTCTAATCTTCAGTGGCTCTCCGGAGTTCCCTAGCGGCGAAGAACGAGGCCGGCATTGCTGAGTCGTAGCATGACCGTCTCGGTCATAGCCTTAGAAGTCAGGCGTTTCTGCTCCCCCTGGCTATCTTGGCTGGTGCTCCGCCTAGCAGATTGAGTTTAAAAAAGAGATGACGAAAGTTCTCCGACTTCAGTGAGCCGCGTTAAGAACGGTACAACGCCCGGTGATTATCTTTTCGATAGTTCTGGGGAGCCTAACGGGAACGATGGACACTGCCGCTTGCTGGCGCGACGGTTGAGGCATGCAGATCCGAGAGTTTGCTGAGCGCGTATTGACCGCGACGACCTTGGACGAAAAGTTGGCAGGGCCCGACAGTCCACTCATCGACGATAAAGTCGGCGCGGCTATCATCACGCCGAATGCTCCAGGGCGTCCGGAATCTCTGGTGATGCATCGTGATGGAGTCCGGATTGATCGTCCAAACCCGAGAGATTTAGAAAGCGATCATGACCGCGGAATCTTGCTTCATTTTCTAGCCAACCATGAGTTGTTGGCGACTGAGTTGATGGCACTGGTTCTACTGAAATTTCCCGATGCTCCAGCGGCTTTTCGGCGAGGTGTGGCTAGAACTCTGCAGGAGGAACAAGAACACACGCGCCTCTACATGCAGCGAATGGCGGACTGCGGAGTGGAGTTCGGCGAGATCCCAGTGAACGGCTTCTTTTGGAAGGCGGTTTCAACGATGGAAACGCCACTCGACTATGTAACCCGGCTGAGTCTGACTTTTGAGCAGGCCAATCTCGATTTTTCTCACTACTACGGCGGGCTGTTTCGAAGCCAGGGTGATCTGGCGACCGCGGAGATCCTTGAGACCATCTACCGTGATGAAATTGCTCATGTCGGCTACGGCCTGAAATGGTTTCGCCGGTGGAGCGGGCACAGCAATCAAGACGCTGCTCAGAACGAGTTCGAGACCTTTGAGTCGAGCCTCCATTTCCCGTTGTCTCCGATTCGTGCGAAAGGGGATCACCTTCATTTCAACACTGAGGGGCGGCGGGCTGCGGGGCTGAGTGAAGAGTTCGTTCGGCGTCTTCGGCTGTATCGGAGGAGTCGTGGTCGAACCCCAAATGTTCATCTCTATAATCCTGAGGCCGAGTCGGTCGCTGCTCACCACTTGTCTCGTGTTCCCGAGCCGTTTGCGCTTGATCCGACGACCGCTGCGATGCGTCGCGATCTGGAGACGTTGCCGCTAGCCTTGGCGGTTCGGGACGATGTCATTTTGGTCGAGAGCCATCCTTCCGACGCGCTGTTGGAACACTGGTTGGATGCAGGGATCGAGGCTCCAGAGTTTGTCGTCGGCGACCCAGCTCAGCTTAACGAACGAAAACTCGATAGCTTGGTTCCCTGGGCTTGGGATGCCGGAGCGATAAAGATTCGTGATGGATTGGATGACCATTGGGCTCCGAATGCGCGCCATCCATCAGAGTGGTGTGACGCCCTTGCCCAAATTCATGGGAAGGCGTTTTCGATCGAAGTTCGTGAAGCCATCGGAGGCGGCCCTGAAGCTCATGTCTGTCGGTTGGTCTCCGAGATGCAGGCCGCGATTGCCGTTGTTCCTGACGCCGTTCTAAAGCCGGGTTTTGGGATTGCCGGGCGTAGGATGCTTCGAGCGCGGCATGGCGTCTTTCAGTCTTCGGGAGTTACTGACGAAACACTGGATCGGCTTCTTCGCGAGCACGGTCATGTAGTCATCGAGCCTTGGTTGGATCGGGTGCTCGATTTTTCGATTCAATACGAATTGGCCGGGGACGGAACCTTGAAAGAGATCGGATGGACGCGTCTTCTCAATGACGATTTCGGCAGGTTTCTAGGATCCCGAGTGGGACCTCGTTGGTCGGAAGGTGCGCCGTCCGAAGTGTTGCGTTGGTTTCATGAAAGCGGAGCTATCGCCCAACTCCGTGACCGGTTGCCGGAAGTGTTGTCTCAGCAATTTCACAAGACCGGCTTGATCGGTGCAATTGGAGTCGATGCATTTGTTTATCGCGATCGCAAAACGGGTCGCCTTGAGCTGAATCCGGTCTGCGAGGTGAATCCACGAGTAACCATGGGACGAATCGCTCTTGGGCTGCGGAGCCAAATTTCGCCCGGAGCCTTTGCCACACTGCGGATTCTGACCAAGCGAGCGATCAAAGCGGAAGGGTTTCGCTCCTTCGTCGACTTCGCCAAAGCACAACCCAAGCCCGAACTCAATGAGCGAGGCCAGATGGCTGCAGGAACAGTGTTGCTCAATGATCCCCAGAGTGCCGAAGTAACACTCGGAGTCTTTGAGGTAGGTTAGGAAGGATGTCCTCCGCTTGGGAAAGTCTCCGCCACTAAGCCTTGTAGGTGCAGCCGTGCCGAATCATTCATGATCCTCTACGTAGAGCTTTAAGGATCACCAATCCAGATGCCGCAGTCAGGCAACAGGTAGGGTCAGGATGTCTCGGCCTGCCGAAGTGAGCTTAGCGAAACGTCCCAGCAAAAATCAGTCGCAAGCATGCTCCAAGGGGCGTGGACATTCCTGTCCGCAACCTCGCGGCGGAGTAAGCAACGAAGGAACGATCTTGATATAGTGTTTGTCCGTTTGTTATGTCCCCGGATTCAGAAGCCCTTCAAGGAGTTCGGGTAGTTCCACTCTCCGAGGCAACCTTCCTAGGGTTCCAAATCGTACGGCGCAAAGTGCGCTGGTCGATGAAGAGCCAGAGGAAGTTCAAGGCGCAGGTAAAGTTGATCACCAGACGGACGCGAGGTCACTCGCCGAAGTCCGTGATCGCAGAACTCAGTCGCTATGTCAGAGGAGCGTTCAACTACTACGGCATCGGAATCGCTTACGGCTAAGCCCGAGAACTAGACCAATGGCTGAGACGACGCGTTCGGTTATACTACCGGAAACAGTGGGGACGACCAAGAACACGCCGTCGTAGGTTGTTGCGTTTAGGGATCGGTCTCGAAGAAGTCCACCTAGAGAGTCGTAGCAGAAAAGGCCACTGGCGTATGAGTCAAAA